>Ga0157369_10000405_pt1 | contig 57292 bp, 79 predicted proteins | sample C25metaG_FD_113461 | JGI IMG/M metagenome (GOLD analysis project Ga0157369, IMG submission 113461) | Corn rhizosphere microbial communities from Kellogg Biological Station, Michigan, USA - C2-5 metaG | ecosystem: Host-associated > Plants > Roots > Rhizosphere > Soil | place: USA: Michigan... | reverse complement strand
TGTTCTACGAATAAGGGGCTGTAGCTCAAGATGAACCACAGCCCCTAATCGGCTTTGCCTTAATCCTCGACCTTCTCGACCCTCTTCTTCATGTCGAGCTGCTCCTTGGCCGGCTTCTTCTGCTCGAGCATGCGACGATTATACTTTCGCAGCAGCTTGCTCGGGCGCTTCTTCTTCTCGATGGTGATGATGTCGACGAAGGTCTTCTTGCCCTTACGAGAGATTCGCTGCACTGAGCGAGTAACCGTCTCACTGCTCAAACCGATCTGAGCTACCATGTTCTTGTTTTCGAGGTGTCGTTCATCATTCTGCTCGCGATTGGTTCGCTTCCGCTTTTCACTGAGCTTCTCTTTCTTGACCTCAGCTGTGGCGGGTGTGGGGGCATTCTTGGCCTTGGCCATGGATACTGTCCTTTCGGTAAACAGTAGTATTTACTGGTAGCTTATGTGGTCGTTTCACGGAGACCAAACCGCCATCCTTGCCACCCCAGTTCTTATGTTGTGGGAACTCTGTGCATTGCCAGATGGATATTTAGTTATAGTTGGTATCTCAGACTCGCACTCACGCATATCGGAGTATAGCTGCCCTACAACCAATATTTAGTTATAGCTTCAATAAGTATCCCAGCTTAACCATTGAAGCGATCCATCTCAGCATAGAGTGGATCAGTGAACTGAGGGTGGAGTCGAACCACCTACCTAGCTATCCGTGTTAATGGGGCCCCGCTTGCTCTGTCCGTTGAGCTACTCAGTTCATAGACCCGTTTAACTTTTGCAGAGGGTCAGACTGCAGCGGAAAGTTTTTCTTGTTGGCAAGTCAAGTACCGCTTCTCTAGCCGTGGGCGGTCAGGAATCGAACCTGAGTGGCTCTTGATCGACAGAATCATGACAAACCTTGATCAAGCACCAGAGCATCATAACCAGATGCCGCCCGATGGTCCGCCGCACGTATCGCTAGTCTGACTGCACTCTTTACATTGCAGATTCGTCACGGTATGTTACTTACTAGTAAACCATCTATATTTACTATGTTTAGTTTTTCGGGAAGATGATTCGGTCCCTGGTCACGAAATGGCGCTGATCGTGATAGTCAAGAATCTCGAACCTACTGTCCTCGTACCCTAAGACTCGAGCTTTACGACCTCGAAAAATAACGTACCTCGGGATTTTCCCAAGTCGGTCATGATTCGTCATCGTGGCATCGGTCATAATTAAATGCTATAGGCTCAAGTTCAGCATGTCAACGTCAGGAAGAAATTCATCATCTAGACTTATACTGCTACATCTCCCTTAATGGCTGGATGATGATCATAGTTATCAAGAATGACATCCTCAAAGGTGTAATCGAAAATGCTATACTGGGACCTCAGTTTTAATGTTGGGAAGGAGTAAGCGACTCGCTCAAGCTGGGTTCCTACCTGGATAAGATGGTTTGAATAAATGTGACAGTCGCCCCCTGTCCAAATGAAGTCACCCACTTCAAGCCCAGTTTGGGCAGCCACCATATGCGTCAGGAGCGCATAGCTAGCGATATTGAATGGCACGCCCAAGAACATATCTGCCGAGCGCTGATAGAGCTGGCAGGATAGCTTGCCATTCACCACATAGAATTGGAACAGAGCATGGCAGGGGGGGAGAGCCATGTTGTCCACCTCGGCGGGGTTCCAGGCAGTCACAATATGACGACGGGAATCTGGGTTGTTCCTGATAGACTCAATTACTCGGGTAATCTGGTCAATATGACCGCCGTCAGGTGTGGGCCAAGAACGCCATTGTGTACCATAAACTGGCCCCAAATCACCATTCTCATCAGCCCAGGCATCCCAAATTTTAACTCCGCGCTCCTGAAGCCATTTGACATTGCTATCGCCCCTGAGGAACCAAAGTAACTCAAGAACAACTGATCTAAAATTTACTTTCTTCGTAGTTATAAGGGGGAAGCCATTCCTCAGGTCAAATCTCATCTGACGACCAAATACACTATATGTACCAGTGCCAGTACGATCACCCTTATATTCCCCCTCACCTATGATGTTAGCTAAAAGGTTTTCATATTCAGACCATGTATATCTCATCGAGTATACTCCTTGCTGGTGTGGATGGGGTGAAGCCAGTTATCATGTTTATTCCACACCCACTTGCGAAGGTTCTTTGGGAACTTGTGATAAATGGGAGTAAACCAAGTCCGATCATTGACCGAGTAGTAAGTTTTGCCTCCATTTGTAGAGAACATAGCACCATCTCGAGCATTCTGCCAAATGCCTCCAGGCTCTCCCCACTGCTCTTCACCCACGTGATTCCACTCGTCAGGGTTATTGGTGATGGGCGATAGTGTTTGGAACCGAAGAAGCTTAGCCATCATTGATGTCACGAAACTAGCTGAGAAGCCCGAGTGATGTTGCTTGGCGAAGACCGTGACCAGCTCAAGGATGTTCTTGCGAACTTCCATGTCAGGATCGAATTCCTTAGTCTGAGTATCAAAGTGATCGATCAGCGGATACCCGAGGATATCAAGTTCTCGCATGGCATGACGGACAAGGTTTGAATCTAGCACAAGTAGCTCCTATGGAAATCGTAGTTGTTGTCAAGTGGGGATAGCTTTATGGGGGAGACTATGCCCTCCCCATTCATGTGAATTGATACAGGTTGACCGATCAGACCATTCAATGGCCCAGAGGGCGCCTGGAGGGGCTCCCGAGCGACTTTTAGCCGATCATCGAGTGATTGCTTCATCATGCTTTTGAGTTCTTCAGGCACCGATTCCCACCACTTGGTGATCATCTCAGCCATCTTTGTAGCGGCCTCCCTAACTGCCTCTAAGAGAGCCTCGATAGCTGGCATGATTGCCTCGACGAACTGCTGAATCTCTTGTTGCTCTGATTCAGTTAGCTCCTCACCACGTTCCACTTTTGCTGCTAGACTATGCAGTCTACCAATGTCTAGATTCATTATTACCTCTCTATGGGAATATCAACTGTGCATGGGCATTGTGAACAGGTATACTTATGTCCACTTATTCGGGCATCATCAAACCAGTTGAGGGGGCTTACGGGATCGCCATCCACATATTCTGTATATCGAGGTGGCTGCATAGTCTTATAAGCCTCGCCTTCAGACATTAGATTACCACACGAGGGACATTTCAGTCGCCATTTAGGTTTGGTATCACTTTGCTGAAGAGCTTTTATCACAGTGTTAGTTGTTTTAGCGATCAATGGCCCCAGATCCCGACCCAGTATGTGTGGAATCACCTTATCGGGGAAGTTGCTAGCATTGCTGAGCACACTGCCAATAGCGCTATAGATGGCCTCTTGGTCGATGGGTTGGGCTTTTTGCTCAGTCATTGCTCTAAGCCTCCTGCCCCGGCGTGTAGACGATCTGCACCGATTCCGGGTCGATCTGCTCAGAAGCGTGCCAGTGGCTCTCCACCGGAGTAACGGACCGGTAGGGGAAGCGGGTGTTGACCGACAACAGCACAAGTTGCACGTTCTCCACGCCGCGCACGGTCGCGTAGAACACGGTCCCCGGCTCGGTGGGTAGGTCGGGTAGTTCGCGGGTAATTGACTCGACGTGTATTGCAGGCCGAAGTACCCCCGACTCAATAATGGGTGTATCACCAACAAGTAAACATCCCCCAGCCGACCATATCACCCCCTCAAAGTAGTGTTCATGAAATGAACCCTTAAAGTAGTCGCCCGCTTGCGCTAGCTCTACGACCGGGATGTCCTTTTTCATTCATCTCCCCATTGTCCGGTTAGTTGGTAATTGATCTGGACTAGCTCATGACGAAGTGCCTCTCGGCGTTCGGTCAGCTCCTTGAAGAGCGGCTGGTGATAAGCCGCACTCTTCTGGCCCTCGAAGTTCCCATAGGCAATCACCAACTGAGATATGGCCTCGGCAATATTATTACACTCCTGACCAATCTCAATTGCCCGAATCATCTTCTCATGTCGAGTCTTCACTCGTTATTCTCCTGCTCCTCGAGCATCAACTTGGTGTGTCCCATGATCTTTTTGACCAGGCCCTCCAACGTCTCCGAACGAATCACCAACTTCGTCACATCTGTGACCTCTCGAGTCGCGGGAGTTGTTTTGCCATAGTGATCAGTGGTTCCCTCACTCTGAGTAGTCATACTGACCTCGATCAGTGCGGTGTAGTGCTTCATATTTTTCTCCTTAGCTAGAAATGCGGGCGCCGGCTTTAATTCAGTGTTCATCATCTCTCTCCTCCAATTGTTGCTTGCGGATCAGGTCGCCGTCGACCTCAGGTGTGGAGTCCTTAGGGTTTGCTCGAGGGTGCCAGAGCGGATCATTTGCAAGCGTCATCTCGAGGGTGGGAAAACCAGGTCTGAATGTCTTACCTACGACAACCAGTCGCTTATTCGCGGGGTGAGGGTGTGGGATGTTGTTCATCATATAGCAATGCTATAGGCATTAAGCTGCAGTGTCAATGTGAAGAGCTAAAGCCTATACTATTCATTGAGGGTTTGTCTTCTCTGGGTATTCATCTCATTCAGCTGCTGAGCCAGACTAATCGCCTGAATGTCATGCATAGTCCTGGGAAAGTTATCTGTGATTATCTCAATGTGTTCAGTAATGCCCCGAAGCTTATCCATCGATGTCACAGTTACAACCTTCTTACTATGACTCGTACGGTCGGTTAGCAACTTCTTGGTCTCATGAACCCATCCAGTAGAACCAATCAGTAGTATCACAATTTCTCCTTTTTATGCCGGCGATTCCAATGGGCAACGTACTTTGCGCGGGTTTTAAGCTCTGTTCCACACCATCGACACTTGACCTTATTGTCCCGAATCACGTAGTCAGGCTGAGGGATAGTCATGCGGCTGGCGCGAATGTTGGGAGTCGCTTGTTGTGGGCAGAATGGCCAGTGCGAGGGCGAGGAGCTTGCTTAGTGCCTCGCTTAGGCTGAGGCTTGGGCGTAATGTGGGGTTTGCGGTTTTCTTCAGTCACGAAGATATCGCTCTTGATAACCGCCACTTTGGACTCAGTCTTGATAAGCTCGATGATGTCCGCTAGAGTTCGCTCATCGATGTCGCGGATTCTCAGGGTGGCATTGACTCTGCTCATTAGTGAGCCTCCTTGATGTGTTCGAGGAATGGATCCTTGAGATGTTCTTTACAGCAGCTAAAGATGATGGTCTTACAGTGTGGGAGTGGGCACTGAGCATAGACCGTATGGTCGGGATCGATGTGCTCGATGTTAATGGTGTATGAATGGCGGATATCATTACGAGGAGTCAGCATGCTTCAATACTAAAGGTGTGGAGTGAGCATGTCAACGTGGTGAGTGAATGGTTTTGCTTAGGTTTGTTGAGGTTTTCTCCTCTCGCCGACCCGGACAGGCTTTTGGGGTACGTGGTAAGGAACTTTCGGGAGAAGCTCACAGAGGTGCCGTAGAATCGTCTGGGAATATACCCGTGGCGGTATATGGGATTCGACCCCCCGGGGGTTCATATGCGGTGTGGAGTATATGATCAGTAGTCCGAGATACGGTGGAGATTCTATGATGAAGGAAAAGGGAAAGATTCATTTGATCATGGATCGATTCAAGATCAATTGATTATAGAAAGGAATCAGAGGAGATGAGAGGAGATTGATCATTCAATGATGGGGATATATATCAAGGAGGATTCATTCGAGGATATATCAAGGAGGATATGAGGAGGATATATATGCGGGCATATCAGGGATATATAAGGGATGTATATGCAAGCATATATGCATGGGAATATATGCATGATCATATGACCCCGCCTATATGCCCCTCCCCTGACCCCCCTATATATACCCCCATATATACCCCCCAATATATGACCCTTATATGCTTCCTATATATACCACTTATATACCCCTCCTATATATACCTCTACATAACCCCTCCTATGCGCGCCCTTTTGCCTGCCCCTCTACCGCTCTCCCCCTGCCCATATGACGCCCTTATATTGACCCCCCAATATGACCCCCTCATATAGCCCCTATATCGCTCCCCCCCTCCTGAGGAGCTCTCCTATACGCCTCTATCGCGCACTGATCAGCGACCAATGAGCGATATGAGGAGCTGCGATTTAGAGGAGGGGGCGAATGTTGATATATGGGCGCATAGTTTCAAGCGACTCTTGCAGATCTTCGCTCAGAACCTCGAATTCGTCATATGGAGCGCCGATAGTTTCATGCGATGATTTTAGCGCAGTGATTGAGGATCGCTGCAATAGAAGTGCAAAAGTCGATTAGTGCCAAATAGCAAGTCTAGTTTTTGGCTGTTTTTTAGTCAGTATTTCCACACCAGCCTGGCGTGAATCGCCCTTGAGAGCGTTCCTAGCGCCTAGCGCTGTGAACTCGAGGACGGGAATGCTAGCATACCTTGTGTCCCTACACAGCGAGAAACCTCCCGTAGGAGGCCTCCCGTCAGATCGTGTCGAGGATCATTTGGACCCTGTGCTTCGGTGTGTATTCCGGGTCCCGCTTGGAAAGCTCCTCGACCATGAACTTCAGGGCGAGCTTCTTGAGGCGGCCAGAGAAGCCGTAGCGTCGGGCGACGTCCATGGGACTAGTTCCTCGGGAGACTACCATTCCCGTTCGGATCTCGATTGTGAGTCCGGCGATAGCGGTGAGGAGAATCACCTTGTCCCGAAGTTCGGGGTCAGTCATGTCGAGGATGGTCGGGGGGAGGGAGTTATTGTTTGTCATGCTTATATATTACCACCCTGTCAGCCCAGGAGTCAAGGCGAGGACCAAAAAGCCCCCAATTCTTTTATCCTTGGAGAAGCGTCTAAACGCTCGACTGAGCGAGTCATCCAATCATGCGGAATGCTAGCATTGAGCGATTCCTGACACGCCCAGAGACCCTCAAAAGAGGGCCCCTGATCGAATCGTCATCGATTCATTGCGTGATTACTTATTGAGCGTGCGCTTGTAGCGGGGACGGCGGCGTTGCTTGTCCCACACCAAGCAGGCGATGTAAACGAGGGAGAGAATGATGGCCGCAGGAATGGCGAACGATGCCGGCAGGGCCTCGTGCGGGTTCTGAACTGTGGCAAGGATGATTGTGTTTGTCATGCTTTTATTATACCACAGTAATGCCCCCCTATGCAAGGAGGGCCGTTACCTTTTAGGCCGAGTGGCCGTACTCGTAATCAGCGGCGTAATCGCTCCACCCGGCGATCCAGGAGTCATGTTCTTCAGCAGTGTGGCCTCTGCGCAGCCAGTTAGCCTCCGCGGCATCCATATTGTAGTTCCAGCGAGGATTGCCCGAGGCATTCCAGCCTGACTTGTAGGCGCGGGCGAGGTTTTTAGCAATCGTGGGGTTTGTCATGCTTTTATTCTATCCAGTCTTCTGCTAGCGTGTCAAGGCATCCCGAGAAATCGCGAGCACATATCGGGTCAGGTTTGCATAGCCTGGTGTGGTAGAATGTAGCTCCCACCCGCGAGCGCTGAAGGTTCCCACCTCGGTCAGGGTGGATACATTCAGGTATACCTCAGGAGCGCCCCTGGACTTCCTCAGGGCCTTGAGCTCCCTCTTCCTCAGGGCCTTCTCCTCGGCGTCGGACATTAGTTGGGCAAATGTTGTTCTCATGCTTTTATCATACCACTGCCCCCGGCAGGACCCAAGGATATATACACACCAAAAGGTCCCCGTTCGGGTCGGGGGCCTATCGGCAGAGTGTCTAGTTGTCATTTCTCATAGCGTCGAGGACTCGGTCGATCATGCGCTCGAGGGGGACACTTGCAGGCATGACGATCGGGATGCCATCGTTGAAGCGGGCCTCAATCGTGCCCAATTCGGAGTGTTCCTCATCGACCCATTTGAGGGGGTAGTACTCGACTTCGATGTCGAGGTTGTGGTAGCGGTACTCGTGCTTGAGCGCTACTTTGAGATATGCAGCCCTGCGGCCCAGCATGAGGTGGTCGGGGGTCTGGTGGTATGTGTTGTTTGTCATACCTATACCTTACCACCTCATGCTGAGCGTGTCAAGGCGGCTTTCAGTCCTCCTCGACCAGGAATTGGGTGTGGGGGTGAATTCGCTTGACCGTCTCCCCCACGTAGGTCAGGAATGCGAAGAGTTCTCCCTCCTCATAGGTGCTCAGGTCATCGCTCGTCCAGATTGTCACGTGCATGCCAGTGGGGCGTGCCGTGTCGGGCGTGGGCCTCGAGCCCTTGACCCTGAAGAAGTTCTCAGCGGTAGTTACGATGAACTCGTCGCTCAGCGTGCCTTCCCAGGTGCCCGAGGTGATGTGGTTGTAGATGCCCTGCTCGTTGAAGTCCGATGGCTTCAGGCCAGCTCCTACGAGCGCCTTACGGATATCAATGCCGGTGATATTGTTTGTCATGCCTTTATCATACCACCTATGCCTCGGCTAAGTCAAGGCAGCTGAGCGACGATTTGAGCCCCCCATGTCGTCCAAGCAGAATGCTAGCATACCTCCTCGTATACTACCTCCCCAAACACGCTCCTATGCCCCCGGAGGGGCAAAGGGGGGATTACTCCCTATTTGTAGTCCACGGTCATGGGCGACCCATCCTCAAACTGGATGACGTAATCGACTCCCATGATCGTCACCCCGCACATTTGGTTCCCATCGAAGCGGCAGTCCCAGTTCGGGTCATCCTCCTGCAGAATGTGTTCGGCAGGTGCACTCGAGGGTGATGGTGTGGATGTGGCGGCCGGGGGAGTTGCTGAATCATCAGGCAGGCAGGCGGCAGTGCCTCCCACGAGGGCAACTCCTGCAATGAATGAGGCAATGTACTTCAGGTTGTTTGTCATGTTTATATTATACCCCCCTCCACACCATCATGCAAGGCGGGGTCAGGGCGATTTTGCGGCGATTTGAGGGAGTGAGTGTACCCCCGTATCTGGCATACCTTAGGCGATTACACAGCGTAAGAGCGCTCCTAAGAGCGCCCCTCGCCTAGATTTCGTTGTCGGGGTCTTCGCGCCCGATTTCCCCGAGAGCGAATTGGACCACATCCTGAACCGAGTAGGGCATTCCTTGCATCTCATCAATTTCGTAAACCAAGGCGCATGCCTCGAGCAGGGCGAAGATGCGAATCATCTCCTCCTCAGGGATATCGGGGAATTCGAGCAGGACCTCGACCTCATCGAGTTCGGGGTGCTCTTGCATGAAGTCATTGACCTTGGAGAAGTTCGGTTCGTTTATCATGGTTTTATTTTACCATACGTTGTAGTCATCCTGCAAGGTCAAATATGGGCGTTTTTAGGGGTTCGGACCGGATAGCTAGCATACCCCTCCCCCTCCTTGACAGCGCCTATACCCCCTCCAGAGCCTTCTCAGCGCCAGATGCGTTCCCCCCGACCGAGCTATATCCCCCACCCCGTCAGGAAGCATCCTAACGACAGCTTCAACTTGAGCTGAGCAACTATGCCCCGAAATTGCAGAGCCCCTTAGGATTGATCCTGACAGGGCGGCAGGCGCATCGAACTCTGAAGTCGTATGCTAGCATACCACGTCGGGGTCCGCCCCCTCAGGGACGCTTCTAGGCTCCTTGACTTTTTGCCGCCAGTCTGGTATACACGCCACCCTACCCCCCACCTTGCGGTGGGAGGCGGAGTGTGATAGGGTGTGGACCCTATTCGGCGTCGATTTCGGCGAGGTCCTCAGCGGTCGGCTCCTCGACCTCATCGGCCGCCTCGTCGGTCGTGTCCTTGTCGTTCGCCTTCGCGAGTTCGCGGTCGAGGCGCGCCTGCTCCTGGGCGGCGGTGAACTTCGTGAACTTCGACTTCAGCGAGCGAACCTCGCGCTTTTCGATCGCCCAGCGGGAGCCCTTGCCGGGCTGCTCGTCGATCGGGGTGACCGAGCGAAGGAACTTGCGAGTGGTGCGGGCGTCGGTGTCGAGTTCGGTTGCGAGGTCAGCGACGGTGATTGTTGCCATTTTTATCATCTCCTGATGATCGGGGTTGGTATCGAATCGGTTTGTTTCGATATTTATATTATGCCACCCCTGACATCGTCATGCAAGGTCAAATGCCCATTTTTCCAAATTTCTTTATAACGACATTGTTATGTTGACAGCCTTGACGGAGTGCCTACGGTCTGATATACTCACGTGGGCGGGCGCGGATATATATTGCCTCAAATATTTTCGCCCTGACCTTGCATGATGATCAAGGGACGTGGTATGATATGAATATGACAAACAACAATGATGACGAATCGATCATCCTCAGCGGTTCATTTCGCCACCCCGCCGCCTACCTCGACGAATTCACCTATGAGTCGCGGGGGATTCAAAAGCTCGCCGACCAGGTGCGCGATTTGGTCGAAGATTTCCTTGACAATGACGTGATCGATCCGAACTTTCCTGAGCACCTCGAGGATGATGATCTCGACCGTTATATCGATGAACGTCAGCAAAAAGTCGTAATCATGGTTTGCCAATCATTGCTGGGGTATGATAGGGTAGTATCATGACAAACAACCGCAAACAGCACTTCGATATCAAGGAAGCGACCGCCTGCCGCGCGATATATCAACGCGTGCGAGGCGAACTGCCGACTGTGCAGATGAAATTCACCGACTGGGACGGGGGGGAATATGAGTTCGAACTTTCCGCGACTGAGGCGGGGAAGTTCATCGAACAGGCGATGTCCGCATATAACGCCATTCTGCCGCCCCTGAAGACATCTCGAGGGGGATTCGGGTTATGACCTGATCGGTCGACCGCTCGAGGGGTTCGCTCCTCGGCGGTTCGGCGTATCAGCTCCGTCGAGCGGAGCGTGTCGCAGACCGGATAGCTAGCATAGGGGTAGTACCCCGTCACGGCCTCAGGATCGATCCTAGGGCGTCTCAGGGGCAGATGGGTTCCCCTGCCACGTGCCAAATCGTTATTGAGAATGGTTCTCATCTGGAGGCATGTTCGAGGTTCCACGGAACGGGATCGATCTCTCTTCGGACATGCCTACGAGTCTCTTCCCAAATAAATTGGAAAAAGGAAAGCTCTCGTGGATGTCACCAAAAAAGCCACGGAAATTTCTAAAAAATTTTTCAAAAGTTTGAACAGAGTCTCATCCAGAACCCGTCTTACTATGAGCCCGGCCGGGTATTGAATTTAAATTGGGGATCCTTGTGTGTCCGTTCCCCTATGATTTAGATGCCTTGTAGCGTCCCCAGAGACTACCTTTTCTCTCATCTCCCCGAACGTGGTATGTGGCCTAAACCCGGAAACTCCTTCCCTCAATAATCCTTCCCCATCATACCCCACTCAAACTCGATTCCCGGACCCGCCGGACTCAATTATCCCGGCTCCACACCAACAGCGCCAATCATTCTGACAGTCTCAACTCAGACCCCTCGCTCAACCTAACCCATCCGAACCTTCCTCCACCAGCCTCTCACTCCTACCCCACCTACCCCACTAAACCCCAGCCTCTCACCCCACCGATATCCCACTCTCGAAGCGATGTGATGTGATGACTGGCCGCTGCCGAAGGCAAGCGGACTGGCATGCACGCAACCACTGAAAGTCGGATAGCCATCCCTATAGCCCATAGTGCTCCCCCCAGCCGTCCCTATGGCCCCCGGTCACAGCCCCACCCTTAGCCCCACCCATGGCCCCCGAGTATACCCCCAGCTCTCATTTGAGCCCTAAACTCTAACCCATACGTTCTGTTCCCGCGGGCCCACTTCACGATCTATGAGTCCATCTTCCATCAGTCTATGAAGCTTCTTGTGGGCTGAACTCCTAGTGACCTGAAGATAATCAGCCACCTCTTTGGTTGAGACCTCATTAGGACCCATCCAGTCAAGTAAAGCTATAACCGAACCACTAGGAGTCCTAGACCCCAGCTCTCCGCCAAACCTCATTTGCTCATCCTCAGTCCAATAGACAAAGCAATCAGTAATGAGTCGCTGTAGCTTAACCCTATGCCATGTCAACCGATAGGCCTTGGTCTTCTTAGCCCATTTGATCTTGGGCTTATATTCTACTTCCTGGACGGTGAGGCCATAACGCCTGCCAAGCTCTGTCATAATAGGCAGGGCATTTGTGCCAGACACCTGCAGAATATATTCCTGCGGTGGATCGCCTTTCACCCATCCGCGTAATGAGACGAAACCAGCAATGTAAGCATTTGTGAGGATCATGGTTCATACTCTATCATGAATATTAACATGATGCACGTTGCGTTTCCTGTTAGTTAGTATTAAATCATTTGAGCTTCGCTCAATGATTATTCACGCGCGAGCGAGATGTCCTTTGGTATGTTCGTTTGAACTGATGATCTGTTGCAAAAGTATGTTCGTCATAGCTATGTGACGTTTCGTCGGGCAATTTGCTCAGCTATATGGTTGGCCTGATCGCCCACAAGACGTTTGCAGGCTCCACACCAGCCTCGCCCGTTGCCGACATGCGGTCGGATAAGCTCAGCGATATTGGGTGTGGACGGCTGGCCCTGGCGCAGATAAGCTATTATGGCGTCGGCGTAATCCCATGCGTCCGAATCGCGCTTCTCGTCGTCGTCGAGATCGTCCCAGTGTTCGGCATGCTCGGGTGCGAAGCGCTCATGAATCTCCTTTGCCAGCGCCTCCCAGCCGATCTGCACCGGCTGTGCGGCAAGGGCGGATCGCGAGCGGATTTCGGACATGAGCCACGCCCACGTTTCCGCGTATCCATGCTTGGCGTAGAACTCGTCAAACTCTGGGTGCGACGTGCCGAACAGAGCCGCCCACACGTCGAGCATCCCGTAGCTCGGGATGGGCCCACCGTGCGCTCCCGGGTCCCGGTCGATCTGAACGGGCTCCGCAATTTCCACATGGATTCCCTGCTCATTTGCCTGTGCAAGCAGCGACTCGATCAGCTTCTGTGTCTTCCCTGATTGCCTCGACCCAACGAACATGCGCGCCGCCGTTGGCACCGGCTCCGCTTTCGCGGCCATAGCGGCGTCCCAGCCAGCGTGGAAGTGCCCACGTTTGGTGAATATCGGGCCACGAAGTTTCTTCTCATCTGCGAGGTGCTTGACCCATGCGGCATTCCGCTGCTCGTCACTCATCGTTCTTCTCGCTTTCGGTTGTCTCGGCTACAGGGTGGAGAGCGGCGCGGAGCGTCTTGGCAATGTGATGTGCGACCTCATTGCTCGGATCGGCTGGGATATCAGCCTCAAGCTCTTTCACTACATCCAGCACCGCCGCGATCCGGCGCTCTGCCTCATCGCGCTGGCGAGCTACTTCCTCCACGATGTTCCAGACCTCAGCCACCGGACGACCATGGGCTGAGCACGTCTCTTCTGGCCCGCTGTTGTAATTGCAGCCGCCGTCACATGGATGCTGCGCTGATTTCAGGCGTTCGACCTCCCGCTCTGCCTCCTCCAAGGCGGCGAGCAGGGCGGGGACATCGGTCGCGTAGTACGGCTCGATCTTCTTCAACTCCCACAGGTCGGCCTCCGACCACTCGATGCCAGGGTTACGGCGGCGGTATGTCACTGCCGCTTCCGCTCGCGCCTTGATGGCGGCACGGTCGAATGATTCAGTCATGGGTTGCCTCCTTCTGTGAGCACCGCTCGCAAAGTCGTGTAGTTCGCGGGCCGTTCCACGGGTCCGGCTGGTACTTGTCGTATTCCTCCGGGCGGGTGGTGAATCTCCCACACTGGTCACACTTCGGGATCATTGGTCTCTCCGTTCTCGGCTGCGGCCCGGATGGCGGCGGCACGGTCGCGCAGTTCGTTGCGGAAGTCCTTGTCGTTGTCTCCCCATGCGTCCGGGTCCGCCGCCCACTCGCGCGCCGCCTCTTCCAGCACTTCCGCTTTCGCCTCGGCCTTCACGCGCTCGTCATGGTCAGCCAGCCAGCGGTCGAACGCCTTCTCTGCCCACCGCTGATTGCTTGCCGCGTTGATCGGGTCGCGGTATTCGCCCTCGGGGTCGGACGCGAAACCCGAGCGCACCTGCTCTGTTGTCGGGGTCCACTCGCTCACTGTCCCGCCTCCTGTTCTTTTTCACTAAGGTTATTAGTAAGGGCAAGGAGGTCATTTTCATCCTTCTCTACCTGTTCACGCTTAGTTTGAAGCTCATCCCAGGCATGGTTGATAGCTTCCTGCGCGGTACTTTTGAAGCCATTGGTATAGCCCGGCTTCCAATAAGACTCCTCGAGTACCAAATGGTTATTCTTCCTAACAACTACGAAACTTTTTGTCATTACCTTCTCCTTTTATATTTGTTGGTGTGATGATGAATCGCGCATAAAGTCATTGATCAGCGCTTCCTGAAGAGGGGCCTAATCGCTGTGAATATCATAGCTGATCAATTTCTTCATGCCATATGGTCAAGCGATTGGGAGACCAAATTCCATATATTAGAGCCGCCGGGCAATACCGTTCGCTGCACCTTCTCCTGATCAAGCAACCTCGCCATTTTCTTATGTACGCTAGAGCGATTGATCTTCAGCAAGTCAGCGAGCTGAGAGGTGCTAAGGCCAGTTGGGCTTTCTTTGAGGAACTCAATCGCTGGATCAGTTCGGCCCTTAGTCGATTTCTTCCCCCTTGGTGTGGAGTTAGAGGTGCGAGGTTGATAATGATGAGTCTCAGGTTCTTCCTCAGCCTTCCATGGTGAAATTCGGGGGGTCCACCCTAGATTATTAAGGTCACTCATGCGGTACGTGCCGCCAGGAATTGTCTTAGATTCAAGATCCATGCGGATATCATTCATGCCAGAGCGAGCAAGATAGATACTATCCTCAGACCATGCATGGTTTGCTACTGCACCAAGCATGCGTTGACCAGGTCGAGACTTATCTGACTTACCCATATGATGCACTACCATCAGCGCCACATTATGTTTGCGACTGAGCGTCTTTAACGGCTTGAAAATCTTGGTAGTCATTTCCTGCGAACGGTTTTCATCGACATCACCCGCGGTCATCATCAGTGTGTCAATGATGATAAGACGGTAAGGTTCTCCATCCATACCTTGACTGAGCGTCTCATCGAGCCAGAGCTGCCAGGCTTCAGATGATACGACCAAGCCTTGCTGAATGTAGGCATTGATATTCGGGTCGAATGTCTCATCCTGCTCTGGTGGCAACCAATACAAGCCCGCCTCTTCAGCGTTATGAATCAGCTCGAACTTGTCGGTACTCTTGTTGACCCAGATTTTAGCTGATCTGGATTTGAGCGTGGGCGCCGGGTCCTCTTCCTGAATGTAAAGTACGGGGCCTGGGTTTTGAACTCTAAAATGACCGAGGAAATCTGCTCCGGTTGCAACCGACATAGCGAGATCCAAACCCACCCAGGATTTGTAGCACTTCGGCTCTCCGGCAATAAAGCCACATGCACCCTCAGTGAGAATACCTTGAACGAGATACTTCGGCTTCTTGATATTCTTGAGCAGGAAGCCAAGACGCTGAGGCGATGGTCTATCGATTTCTTCATCGGCTTCTTCTTTCTCTAGCTTCTCAATCGTCTCGTCAGATCGTTTGGCAATAGCCTTGCTAGCTTCTGTAATGAGGCGCCGGAGTTCATCGTGCCGATCACGAAACTTGTTCCATACAGTTTCTCTAACAACCGCAACAATCTCCGCGGTGGTAAGGCCGACGTCGGCAAGACAGCGTATGAGATACCAGAGTTGATCTGACTTATCGCCATAAGCCTCCCTGGCATTGAGTAGTTCTCGGGCTCGATGATTGAGTTTAAGGCGGATACGGCCGATAGTTTCGAGTCGGTCCACACCATCGATGTCAGAAGCCAATGCTTCTGTGAGGTCATTATCTGCTCCAATTTGAACGGCGGGCAGATCAGCAAAGTCGCCAGGTGAGTACCTTGGTCCATCGAACCAAAGCACCTTACCCTGCGGATATGTACCATCCTCACGCCTATTTTCGGGTTTATGGTTAGGGAGACCTGGTACTCTCAGAAGCTGAACTGTATCCCACCCACTGGCATCTGCGCCAATGGCGTAGGTCATCTTCTGATTCTCATTGCCCGGCCAGCTAGCCCCGAGGAAGTCCCCTCGAGCAGCAACCCAGAGAGCTTGATAGCGACCTGGCGACGATTCCCAGGCAATGGTAGGCGGGTAATCATCGAGCGTGCTGGGATCAACGTAATCGAGGTCAGCCCAGAGGGCATGCTCGGTCATTGCGACATCCTCGCGTCGCATCGGCTCCTCAAAGAGAGAGGTGCTCCAATACATATCATGCTCAACATGTTTGTTGGTGTGGAGTAGGATATGCTCTACGATCTTCTCGCGATCCTGGGGCCACATGAAAGGTTCACCCTCGTGAAAGCCCTTACGTCTGATACCAGTTTTGCGTTGTGCCTTACGATCAATCCATGGGAAGAAGACATAACCACTTTGCTTACGACCCCATGCCTGACTTATCAATCGGAGGGATTTCTCAACCTCTGACTTTGTTACCACTCTTACCCCTACTTGTTTTGGTTATTCAACAATGCAACAAGTTCTTTTACGAGCCCCAGAATGGCCTCTCCCTTAGCACTGCCTCGTTCGATAGTATCATCGATATACTCTTTTTCTAAGAACCCAAGGACTTCCATGCGTGTGAGTCGCTTGCCCTCTTCCACACCAGCTTGAAAGAGAGCGAAGTCTGGGTCACCCTGCTCAGGCAGCTTCTTGAATGGTATGTGAATCTGCTTGTCAGCTGCGGCCATCATGACTCCTTGGTTGTTGCCTCGTAGGTTTGTTTCGTTACGCAACATGCTATCCGACAGGGCATTTCGTTATAGGGATCAGTGTTGTTGCGTTATGCATTATTTATTAGCGTATGCCCACCCTATGCGATTCGTCAAACTCATGCAACAGCTAAATTCTTGCCTTCCCGTGTTGACGCATCAAGCTGGAATTGATAAGGTACTTGTATATCAAAATTGCCACGAAAGGATGGGCATGCCCATAGATCTGATCACGATCCAGGAGTTGCTGCGTGATCCCCAATACAGGTCCTATTTCAGTAAGGTACCTAAGCTGCCGGAGCATTATACCCCGGCGAACAAGCCATGGAAGCTCATCGTGATGAAGCGAGGCGAGCAGATGTGGCGATCAAAACGTCTGGGGACTTATCAGGAGGCTTTCGCGGGCCTTAAAAAGCTACTGCCTATCATCGATAATGCAGCAATTAATTGCCCCCCTTTAGGGTTCATGCCGCCAACGCGAACTGTCAAGCTCAAGGGCAAGGTAGATAAAAAGGGTAAGCCAGTTATCAAAACCTTGATGTGGCATCCTGCTATTGGTGCTGACATGGAGACTCATAATTGGTGCGCCCATTGCCGGCGGCCATCAATCTTCAGAGTCGCCACCTATACCAATAAGAATCAAGCGGCCCCAGTTGAGCCGGCCCTACGTTGCATCATTTGTGGTGCTTCTGAGCGAATCATCAATCTGCGTCATCCAGAGAAGCACCAGCAATGGGATATGAATAGGGCAAAGGTAAGCGAATGAGCGATCATGCATGGGTAGAAATTAAGTACACTCCAGTCGATGTTCAGGCCGAAGACAATGGCAGTCTAACTGTATCGGTCACTGAGGTGCAATCAGAGGCAGCAAATGAAGAGGCAGCAATGGGTTGCTGGTTCTGTCACACACCCCTCAATACTGAGACATTCGCCACCGAATGTATCGCGGATAATGCTGAATCAATTTTGGCTGATGTTCAAACTGACCTTGACATTGACTAAGCATATAGGTTAGAGTCAATGTATTGCTTCGATAAATACGGGGCATGACTTCCCAACTAAGGAGAATCAAAGAAATGGCGCTTTTCACCAAGGCCGAACTGACCAAGCAGTCCAAGGGTGATCTGGTTCAGCTCGCTGATGACAACGGAATCGATTCCGACGATCTCACGAAGGCCGAATTGGTCGAAGCCCTCCTGGAGCTCGAGGAGCCCGACGAGGAAGAGATCGATGATGAAGAAGAAGACGATGAAGAGGAAGAGGACGACGAAGTCGAAGTCGACGACGAAGAGGTAGACGACGAAGAGGAGGATGACGAGGAAGAAGAAGACCTCGAGCTCCCCGACGAGGAAGAAGAAGACGAGATCGAGGAGGAAGTCAAGAAGCCTCGCGCCAAGAAGGCAGCCAAGGAGAAGGCCCCTGCCAAGGAGAAGGCCGAGGGTAATACCCTTGCTGCCAAGCAGGTTGCTAACCTCCTCGGTACCGAAGCCAAGACCCTGCGCCAGTTCTTCCGTTCGCCGGCATCGACCCTCGAGCCGGTTGGTTCGGGTGGTCGCTATGAGTTCCTCGAATCGGATGTTCCTCAGATCAAGGAAGAGTTCGATGCTTGGAAGGCTGCGCACGCATCTCGCGGCTCGAAGCGCGGCCCCGGCAAGAAAGGCTCCACACCCGCAAAGGTGGAGGAAATCGAGGAAGTCGAAGAGATCGAGGAGCTCGAGCTCGATGATGAAATCGACGAGGATGACCTGGAGCTCGAGGACTAATCCTTGAAGTTCTGGCTAACCTGCGGTGGGTGCTCAGAGGAATTCCCCTTTGAGCACCCCTCGGTGAGTACCTATGCTCACCTTGCCCGTCTCATTGTAAGTTGCCCGAACTGCAATGCTAACCTCAAAACCCCTGAACCTACAAACAAGATCAACATGATCCCCCTCATCTTTGACGAGGATTTGATGTTGTCGGCTGAACCTCGAAAGATTCGTCACCTACGCATTGCTCAGTGACATCTGAATAACCCCCCTGGCATATTATCATCACCAGGGGGGTTATTTAGTGTGTGTCGGGTTATTCGCCCTTGGCGATCCTGGTCTCGAGTTCATCTAGCCCTTTCCTCAAGATCTTGATCATCTCGAGCGTGTCATGATTCGACTGCGAAGCATGGAGCTTCAGGAACTTAGCCTTGAGCGCCTGGAATTCATCTTCATTGATCGACCAGCGGTTACCCTTTTCGGGTTTGTGGTCTGGGAGCGTGGTGCGAAGGTATCGTCTGACAGTACCTGGATCTGTATCCAGTTCCTGGGCAATCTCTTTGGTGGTAAGCATTGCGGACATCGGGTTCTCCATTTTTCGGGTGTGAGGCATATTGCCCTATACCTGATAATATATCAAAGCCTTAATACGATGTCAGTTCTTCTCAAAAAATAATGCCCATGCATTATAAAAGTGAGGGCAATGCTTAATTGTCGCACCAATTGATCATGGGGAAGCCGTGGCAGCGCCTCAGGTTGATCCGTAATCGCCTATCATTAGCCGATTGATCAATTACCTATGGCGCTTAGCTTTGGTTTTCTTGGACGGTTTTCGTTGCACGCCATTACCACGTATATGCTTTCCCCACCGGGCCTCGAATTCTCGAAAAGCATCAGTGGTGCAGTCATCAACTCGGCCCCTGATATAGTCTGAGGCCAGCTCACGACAGTGAATGTCAGAAAGACTTCTCCGCCAGTCCATTCGCTGAGCCTCATACTCTAGTGACTCACTGAAGTCTAGGTCAATGAACTGATCAGCCATTGTTCAAAGCTTTCTCAATTACATCTAGTGCCTCTTGGGGCGAGCAAACCACATGAGCAACCCCGCCGGCGTGTTCAATTTGCGAATGTACATATGCCTGGCGAGGCGAGACATTCCCTCGTGTTGAGGGGAGCTTAGTCTCAAGGCCAATGAATAGGCCTTTAGCACATACGATCAAATCAGGCAATCCCGCCATCATGAACTCACTGCCATGAACCTTAAAAACAAAGTAGCCCTCAAGCCGAAGACGGTCCATGATCTTCCGACTTAGTTTGGATTCACCCTGGGACATAATCTCCTCCTTTCCCGTGTGGATGTCATTAGATATTCTAATCCACACCATAACGATTAGCAAGGACTTGACAGAGAAAAGGCGGTGCCCCTCCCCCGAAGAAGAGGCACCGCCCTCAGCTAGGCCCTAAACTAGCTGGTCTTACAGGTCGTCGATGTCGAGTTCCTCGAGCTCGTCATCACTGACCTCGGCAACCTTTTTCTTGGTCGACTTCTTCGGCGCAGCCTTTGACTTCTTAGCGGCCTTAGGAGCTTCCTCCTCGTCGCCTTCATCATCACCGCGAAGCAATGCACGAAGGTCGTCGTCGGTCTGCGAGGTGCGAGCCTTGAAGCTCGGGTCCTTCTTCTTGAGCGCAGCCTTCAGCCCAGCGCGGTCGAGGTCGGCGTAGGGGTCAGCTTCAGCCTCATCCTCTTCAGCCTCGGGCTCCTCTTCAGCTTCTTCTTCAGCCTCAGCTTCATCGTCGTCGGTATCGGTGTCAGTCGACTCGTCGAGGTCGTCCTCGCCATCCTCGTCGTCGTCGTCATCCGAGTCGAGGTCGGGGGCAGCTTCACCGAGCTCAGCAGCAGGGAAGACGCCGGCGATAGTCGACTGCTCCTTGCCATCGTAGTCGTCGTCCTCGATCGTGACTCCGATCTGCTTGTTGACAAGGCGGTTCGGATCGACCTTGATCTTGCGCTTCGGCACCGTGAGGCCGGCAGCAATGAGCAGGTTACGCAGCTTCCAGAGCTGGTTCTCCTGGAGCTTGCAGTAGTAGGGCAGCACGGAAGAGGGGTGCTTGTTGATCTTGACCGAGACGAGATACTGGAAGACGCCATCCTTAGCTTCGGCGTCCTCGATCTTGGTCACTGTCGCAAGGTAGTCTCCAGCGGGAATTCGCTTGCGGTTGAAGTTACCGCCATCCTTGACCTTGCTGAAGTCGACATTGCGTGCGGATGCTGATGCAGCCATGAAATTATTCCTTTACTAGGTTTGTGTAGGGAGTTTGTGTTACTAATTTATCATTGCTTATGTGCGGACCGAAGGTCTCTATTCCTATTTCGCAGCAGTAGCCTTTCCGGTACGAACCAATCGTACCAGTTTCGGGATCGTGGGGTTCCTAACATAGTCAGGCAAGGTGTAGTCAGAACGATAGCCAGTATCGTACTTCAATGACTCACCAATCCAAAGTCGGCGTTCGACCTTACCCTCGTCATTCTTAATGACATAGAGTCGGCCGATGATGTCGACGATGGAGTTAGCATATCCTCGAACGCCCTTAGGCATATCGGGGATAAAGGCTGCGGCACCATTCTCAGCATCCTCATCTTCTTCAGAATCGTTTGCCTCTTCCATTCGTTCCTGAGAGGTGAAGACGATGCCCATGGGCAGGTTATGGAACTTGGTGAGCATATCTTTCATAAGCTCGCCGGCCTTACCATAATCTCGCTGCTGCACCATACCTGGGATGCGATCCAGCGACTTTTCCTCTTGCAGCTTCATGACATACTTCAGCGCCATATTGGAGAGCTTAGTCAAGCCGTCCACGACAACCCACTGATAGTCATGCTTGCTGAAGCGAAGATAGTGGTAGGCATCGTCGATGTCTTCCCACCGCTCGATGTGCCAGACGTTGGGATCCTTCGTCTTCATCTCATCAGTGCCATGCTCAGGATCGAGGACAAGTGTCTTTTCCACACCAGCTGAGATGCCGAAGGTAGACTTGCCCTTTTTGTTCCGAGAGTAGATCAGGAACCTTGGGAATCGTTTGATCGACGAGGGCTTGGTGATTCGCTCCCTAGCGATCTTATCGTAGTCTTTACCCATTAGAGCTGTACCCTTTCGGTGAGCTTGATCACTGTTTCGGTTCGTCGAGCAATAGAGAGGTTGATCTGACGGACCTCAGCTACCAGAGGTGCCTCAAAGGTTATTCTATCTTGGCCTGGATTAGTGGGAGTCTGATCCATCTCTTGATCCGACATCATGATCGGCTCGAGCTGATTGCTCAGACCAGCGAGACTCTCCCCTAGAACCGCAAGTAGCTTCTGAGTACGATCGAGCTCACCCTGAAGATTTCGTATCTCATCGGGGTTTTCAGCCCTGCCCTCCGCTTGGCCCTCGAATGTTGTATTTCGGCCATAGTCTCGACCATAGTCGGCCATAATTACTCCTTCTCCGGCACGTCGCCGGCCTTGTCATTGTAGTAGGAATTGGGATCGCCAGTTGTGTAGTTCTGCTTGATCAGGGAGCGAGTGTTGGCGCCCATCAATTCAGCAGTACAGATGTCAGTATAGGAGCAGCTGAAGGTGCAGCCCCTATCAACCACCCGCTCAACATAATCGGGATTGCTGAAGTCATATGAGTGCATCCTCAGCGATGTAGTGTAATTGCCCTGTACTACCCGCTCGAGCATGTCTGGGGATTTCTCCAGTACATCTCGACGGAAGAAGTTGGAGGTCTGAGGCTTACCAAACTCATATCGTTGACCTTTGAGATACTTAGCATACTCGCGGTCTTCGGGGCTGATCTTGAACTGGGGGTTCTCAGCCTTATACTTCTTCAAAGCACGAACGAATGTCGGATAATCAGTGTCAGCCTTGGTCTTGCTGATTCGTTTGCCATCCTTCAGCAGGGCCGGTACAGTTGGCACCTTCCAACGGGCATAGTTCCAAATGAAGCCATTGACCTCAAGACCATTTTCTTCAGCCGCCCAGAGATAGAGGGCCGACTGAGCATCAAGCAACCTGAAGTTCAAATCGGGCAATGTCTTGTGTGATTTGTGGTCAACCAACCATAGACCAAATTGGTTCCTGATCAGGGCATCGACCTTACCACGATAGATTGTACCATCGGGCAGGGTAGCCTCGAGCTGGAACTCATTCTCAATGTATTCCCATGGGTCATCTTTATAATGCCACATGTAGGATTCCATCATGGCGGCCAGCTCAGTTGGCATATCGCCATAGTAATCCTTCTCTTCATCGAAGAGCTTAGAGAACTCATTGGAATACTGTGCGTGAACATCTCTCCAGTCCTCGCCATTGCCCTGAGCTTCAAGCAGGGAATGCCACCAAGTACCCCGCTTCAATGGAGAACCCAATCGCTTGGGCTTCAGTCGATGAACGTACTTGTACTCAGCCTGTTTCGGGCAACGACGAAATGTTTTGAGCATGGAATGAGTACTGATCCTAGCACCATTTCCATCATTAGCATCAGGATCCCAGTAGAGCCCCTCCTCAGGACGAGCCGTGGGTAAACCCAGATTAATTGCAGCCAAAATTGACTCCTTAGCAAATGTTTTAGTACTTCAACTATACCAACGGGAGTATTTAACTGTCAACCGTCTTAGTTGAATCGATGCTTTCGGTTTAATGCTTCCCTCAGCTGATAGTTATAAGAGGTGGCATGAGCCCAAGCAATCGCCTCTGCATGAGTAGCAAATCGTTTCCCCCTACCGAAAGCCTTACCATCATTCCAAGCCCGCCAAGGTTTGGCAGAAGATACTTCCATTCGCCGTATTTTGAATCGACCTCCAGGAACAGGTTTACGGGGTGCTCGTCCAGGGGCCTTAAAAGGTAGGGGTCCCCACATACTAACTTGAAGCTTCATACCTTGGCCATTTTCTGTGAGGTTAGATGCCAATGGCCACCCATAAAGGAGCAGTAGTAGTGTCGCAGTTCACCCTTGTCCCGCTTAATACGAGCAGCAAGGGCAATTTTCGCATCAAGCTCGGTGTGGAAGATAACTTTCCCAGTTCGTCCGCAGCGTCTCTTCATTATTCATCACCCCATACTACTTTTGCATTGTGAAAGTCATGCTCAAGGCCGTATAGGTATGCGGGCATGAGGCCTTTCTTCTCAGCCTGTCGACGAATCGTACCTAATAAAAGTAAGGTTCCATTAGTATTGCAATATCCACACCCGCCTTCGAGGCATGTATTGTCGAAGTCCTTGCAGATCATGCGTGCTCGAATTGTCTTTGCCATTGTTATCCCTCCTAAATATCTGCTAGAACGTTTGTCAGGCTGTCGATTTTGCAACCGAAGAGGTCATTGCAAGCGGGGCAAAGGTAGGCCCAAGGGCCCATCTTAGTTTTAGTGTCAACGATAGCCGGGGATGGATTATCCTTTGGGCAGAGGTCGCAATTTCTTTTGATCATGTAATCATCATATCGACCCTGTAGCCAAAGTCAACTTCGCTACTGACCTGAATACTCAAGCTTGAAATCGTATACCTGTTCGGGTTTTAGCTCGATCTTGTCGCCCCAGTGATTACCAACTGATACATCCGCAACAATCGGAATATCAACCACAGTACCAAATTTCTTGTATACCAACCCCATATCCTCCATGACATCCTTGATAATCGGGAGGCATCGGGCGAGCCAGTCATTCCGAATCTCATAGTTGATAGCATCATGTACAAGACCCAAGCAATGAGCAGCAGCACCCCTTTCTCTGAAGATGCGGTTAATCTCGATCATTGCCAGGACAGCCATATCGGAAGCGAAGCCTTGCACTGGCGAATTGATCGCCTGTCGTTCGGCTTCACTACGCACCCCCTGATCAGGTGAGTAGATATCAGGGAGGTGCCTAATGCGCCCTAGCGGACTTTGCACTCGCCCATATTCATTGACCAATCGTCGCTGGCGAGCGTGCCAGGGAAGCAGTTTGGGATATAGCTCAAAGTATGCATGGCGAGCACCTTGTGCCTCAAGTTCGGTGAACTTAGACCCATAGTTCTCAAATGCGGTTTGAATGAACTTTCGCCAGCCCATGCCATAAAGGAAGCCGAAGTTAACTGGCTTACCCACTGTTTTACGAATCTCCTTAGTAACTTGAGATTCTGGCAACCCAGTTACTCGAGCAGCGGTAGATAGATGAATATCTGCCCCGATAGAGTAAAGGTGCTTCATTGTATCTTCATTGGCGAGGAGTGCAGCGACCCTTAGCTCGATCTGAGAGTAGTCGCTCTCGACGAAAGTCCACCCCGGAGGAGCGCCGAATAGGCCTCGGATAAATGGATCACGGGGGACTTGCTGCAGGTTGACCCCCCGCATTCTGCCCTTAGTCCCACTGATCTTATCCTGGTCGGCTTTTCCAGAACTGAGTCGACCGGTAACTGTGCCTGCAAGCTTGAATGTGGTGTGGATTCGGTGATCTTCATCGTAAAGCTCCGCATAAGGGTTGAAGAAACTGGAGAGGTGCTTCTGAGCCGTGACCCGCTCGAGCATATGTTCAACTACTGGATGCTGATCACGAAGCGCCATAAGAACACCCTCAGCCATGCTGGGGTCACCTGGTGAACCATCAGGCTTATTCTTACCCCGCTCAAGAATTGGTAATCCACACCAGTCGAATAGCATCCATCTCGCGAACATGCTAGCATTGAAGTTCTCTTCAAGGTCGATTCGCTTCTCACGAATGCCCGACTTCAGCTGTCGTCGTTGAATCGTGTGCGGCCAATCAGGGCTACCTGGTGCAGGCAACTTAGCTGCATCTCGGATGTTCTGTTCAATGCGAGCAAGGTTAGCTTCGGCCTGAGGTTTACGGGTCTTCAGTCGTTCGACGTCGATCCAAATACCCCTGATCTCTGAATCGATCAGCTCTCGCTGTGCCGGCATCGTCTCGAGCATCATGATTCTCATGAGTCGAGGCTGTTCCTTCAGCTCCTCAACGATTTGCTTCTTGATCCAATACATATACCAAGTATCAAGAACATTGTAATGAAGCACGTCGGCAATGTCCTGCTTCTCAAGCGCTTTAGTATCAATGCCCCATGGCTCTACTCCCAGCCTTGACATGGCCTGTGGCTTCAAGCCCTTTTGTACATTCTCATTCAGAAGGTGTAGAGCAAGCATGGTATCGAAGGTGGGATAAAGCTTGACATTGTGCCAGATCAACCACTTGCAGTCAAAGCTGGAGTTATGAGCAACTACTCGTTTGATACCCTTGACATGCTTGCCAATGATACGCAGGATTTCCTGCCACTTATTACGCCAGGGCGATTGAGGATGGCATAGGGGAACTGCAAAGGCAACCAGCCCTTTAGTGCCATCTGGCTTTACTATCACGCAAGTAGCGGCGAGCGAGATTACCTTGCCCTCTGACTCGTAATACTCTCGATAAGTCGTCTCAATGTCGATATTGATCTCTTCAGTCATGTCAAGGATTCGAAGTACCTTGGCTAATGACTCTTTAGTATTGGCAGTGACATACTTAGGTTCACTGATCCCAACTGATCGACCTTTGACCTTGTTAACAAAGAGTCGCATATCAGCCATGAACCCTGGCTTCATACCGGGATTACGTTTGACTGCCGAGGGCGAGATAGTCGAAATTACCTCAGCCCCCATCTCAGGCAGCTCAAAGGTACGACCCCTATATTTAGTAATGCCCGACTTACCAGTTGTTGCCAGAAGCGCTTCATTACCTAAAGCAAGGATGTACTTTGGTTTAATTCGCTCTAGCTCAGGCTTGATATACTCGGCGGCATGTTCCTTAAGCTGCTTATTGGTAAGAGTAGTTTCGAAGTCTCGGCACTTAATCACGGGCGTAAAGTAAATTCGCCCCACATCCAAGCCTAGTTCGGTTAGCTGTAGCTCAAGCGACTGCTGATAAGTACCAGAGTTTTTGCGATTAGTGACCACTACGATGTCGGCATCCTTAGGCCCCTGTGCAAAGGACTCGATCATGTGACCTTGATCACAATAGATGCATTGATTATCCAGCTTAACGGTCATGAGTTTATTATACCAGTCCTTCATAGCTGAAGTCAACTACATCAAGACCAGCGATTCTGAGGAATTCCACACCGTCGGTCAATCGATATGGAGTCAGGTAGGTTACTGTCTTGATACCAGCATTAATGATTGACCTAGCGCAGTCAAGGCAAGGGGCATGTGTACAATGAAGTTCACTGCCATCTAGAGCAAGCCCATACTTAGCGGCAAAGGCAATCCCATTCCTCTCAGCATGCTCTGCAATGGTGCACCCTTTCCATTCTTTGGGTCTGATGCCATTGATCATCTCAAGGTATTCGGGAGCGGGAATCTCATCGATCGATCGATGAAAACAGTGAGCCATACCGGCTGGAGCCCCATTATAGCCGGTGGCAATGATTCGTCCATCCTTACTAAAGACTGCCCCCACCTGGAGGCGGCTGCAAGTGCCTCGCTTAGCGACAGCCTGAGCCACCTCCATGAGAGTCTGATTGCGAGTTACTCGGCCCATGCCATTTGCCCCTGAGAACGGCGGTACTCAATCATTGCAACATCCCCATCGAAGATATGCAAGTTGGCGGTGTGGAAAATCAGCTCGCCAACTCTCAACTCACTTATCGGATTCTTAGTGTTCTTGAGGAGGTTAATTTCCTCAACCACCCATTGAGCGAGTCGACCAGCGAGGTAAATATCATCCTGGAAATGACGAAGCAGATCGGTCGACCGCATGTAGTAGGTGATATCGAGCATCCCATTGCGGATGGCAAAGTGATACCCCAGGGTGCATGGGACTCGCTTGCCATGTACCGCCCCAGTATCTTCAGGGAACCAAATAGGCAGGAATGCCTGACGAGTGAATGGTGTCGCAGCGAGCTGTCTAACGATGTCACCAAGATCCCCATACTCGAAACGAATACCCCGGTGAGGTTGGTGATCCAGTCGTTGATTCGCCAGATGGTCTAAGGGCGTGATCGGATTGGCGAACTTCGGCCACATGCGTTCAGGATAGGTATGACTGAAGGCCTTACCCTCACTCTTGTGGTCAGTATTGGTATCGCCCGACTTCTTGCGAGCGAACGGCCACCATGCCTCACTGGGAGCAGGATTCAGAGGTTCCCCACTTACTCGCTCAAGGAAATGATCCTCAGCCCAAGGCAGGTGCGCGCCTGTCATGCTGGCCAGTTTATCAGCAGTATCAGGCAGTTCCATCGAGAAGCTGACATTACGAAGTTCTCGCATTGGCATCTCGAGGTGCTGACTCTGCCATTCACCTACTACGAAAGGTGGCTGCTGAATCAGCTCCTTCTGAAGCCGAGCGAAGAGTGACTTGAAGTCAGGTGATTGATATGAATGAATCGGCATTACGTTATCCCCTTAGAGGCTCAGAGAGGGCTGAAAATCACTCATCGTCATCATCTGAGTCATCATCACCCCCGACAAATGGTTCACCATATGATCGACTTGCTGGCATACCGATCTTGGTAAAATCAAGGCTATCAACCTTTGTTGAGGGCAGCAACCCGTATGGTTTGAAGTACTCCTTTTGCTGCCCGACCTTATCACCATTCTTGTAATGGCTCCACCCGGCAAACTGTTCAGCATACTCAAGCCCATACACTTCGGTGTGGAATCGACGAACGATTCGACGGAAGGTGTTGTAGGTCATATCGCCATAACTTCGACCAGCTTTATCCTCAGCAATGACTTTCTGAAGCCACTTCCTCGAGAACTTGATGGCGGGATGGTCGATGACCTCGCGCTTTTCCACACCAGCGAGTGAGCTCGAGGGCTCGATCAGAAGCCGACGATAGTGCTCGCGCTTTTCTTCATCAGTGTGATTGAGCATGTATGCAAGGGACTTGAAGTTGTGCCACTGGATTGCCTGATTGACCCAGACGAAGCGAATATCCTTTACAGATATCCCAAGTTCTTTGGCGAGGTACTTTCCGACGACGTAGGCAACTGATAGGTCGAGAGCTCCGATATAGCCGAGATAGCTTGTTCGTGAATATAGAGTAATTTGGGGTACAGGGAGGGCTTTATAGCTGATGTTAAGCATGCAACTTCCCCAGCTTCGGGTTTCCTTATTGGTGTGACCTGTTGCAGCTCCTCCGCGAGGCTTGACAATCTTTGTTCGTAAGACTGCGACTCCTCGGTTGTTGATTCCAATCTTACTGGTGACTCGCCCAATCCAGGCCTCCAAGTCTTCAGGGTCGAGGTACTGCTTGATCATCATGGTCCAACGACTGGGCGTGAGCCATGCGTCCTTGAAGTCGAAATCCCAGTCCATCGAGTCAGCTTGACCCATGATGTCGTGGATCTGAACATCAACCGAGGAGATTACGTCCAGCTCATCAGGCTTGCCATGAATGAGACTGTCAGTGAGTTTGTTATACAGCTCGGTCATTGTCTTTGCGTGGTAGGTTCTCACCAGCTGATGATCCATTCTATGAATTTAACTACGAGAGCAATGGCAATTGCCAGTACCCCACCGACAAGAATGCCAGTTATTGCCCAGGCGGCAGCATTGATTACTTTGTCTTTCACAGCTCGAATCCTGCCGGCAGGTGGGTCGGGGTAAAGTTCGGCCTGTCATCAACCCCCGCAATGTATGAATTCTTGATTTCGCACCATCCCGAACCACCAGTTTTTCCCGGTAGCTGATAGCAATTAACTCCAGTATCATCCAAAGCTCGCTTACAATGGAGGCACTTACCCTGGACCCCATCATAGCCATCTTCCTGGCGCTTGATGTTCTTGAGTCGCTTGGCCTTGTACCGCTCGAACAGAATCTCGGGGGTCATATCGACTGCCATGCAGAGATTCATGAAGAAATGGAAGGCATCGACAAGCTCACCCTGAGCAGCTTCGACATTAATGTGTCGGCTAGTAGCCCATGGCTTCCACCCAATCTCACCCATGAACTCGCTGAGCTCATCACCGATAGCAATGTGCATGTCCTTGATAAAGTTGATTCGCTCTTCAGTAGTGGGGATATCACTAGGGTGGGAGCCATAGGTGTTGCGCTGCAAGTCACCCTGAAGCTCGAACATCTCACCGAGTCGATCGATGAAGTCGTTGCTCTGGTTCTTAGTCATTTTTTGAGGCTCTCCTAAATTCGATTTCCTCACGAACCTTATTGATCCATGTTGGCATGTTGTTGATTTTGGCACTGTTCTCATAGTCCCAAATCTTTACCAGACCTGGTGAGAAGCTGTAGTCGAGTGCAGCTCTAGCTACATAAGCTGCATAGATGGCTTCGATCTTAGACTCAACTACTCGGTTGTTAATATCACCAATTACATTCGACATCACAGTTTCAAGTGATGGCAGGCAGTAGATGATTACTGGCTCAAGCTCATAGAAGCGGCGCATACGGGGAGCCAACCACTTAAGCTCATTGAACCCATCAGCCTGTGCCCGACGAAGGATTGGACCATAGATAGTTTCAGAGATCAGTCGGTGACGGTCATAGATCATGGGCTGAAAGCCCTCATCCAGCTGATTGTCAACCCATGACTGCAAGTCGACCATGGCTTCAGCATCCTTACTCACCACCCTTGGTGCGACTGGGAGATCAAGATACTCCTGAAGCGTCTTGATCAGAGTAGTTTTACCAGCCCCATCTGGACCTTCTACTACAAGCATATGTAATGCCTTTCTATTGTTTGTCTACTGTAAGTATATCAGATGCCGCGTTCGGAAGTCAATCATCCAATTCCACACCAAGCCTCAGAAGGCGCTCGGGGCTTTGTATCATTTTCTTACCAATATCGCCATCTTCCATTAGCGTTTCATACATGAGATGATCGATAGTTCCGCTTGCAAGGTAGAACTCATGGAAGGTTGGCTTATCGCTTAGTGCGATACGGTCAGAGAATTGACGGAAATTGACCCAGCTCGAGGGCAAGCTATACCACTGAAGAATGGATGCACAACTCAAATCGATTGCCTCACCAGCTGCAGCCGGTTGGCCAATGAATATTGCACCTCCAGAGACCTTACGGAAGGCTGCTGGCGCGGCCGCACGTTCACTATGCTTAATGCCCCCATGAATGGTAAAGACTGGCACCTTGAGCTTCTTACCCAAATTGATTAGTCGTTGGATGTCAGCCTTGAAGAGAGCGCCAATGACTACTTTCTCATCTGCCTCCATCAGGTCCTCAAGTCGGCTTTCAATCATACGCAGTTTTTCCCCGCCAACAGTAACGAGTCGCCCCGATGGGTAAGCTGGTGTGGGAGAAGCCTTCGTGATCCCTGATGTAATCTGCTGAAGTCTTAGCCTTTGTACCAATCGGATCGAGGCCTCTGTAATTTCGCCAGTATGTATACGAGCCACCATATCTTCAGCCATCTGATCATAGAGCTTAGCCGACTCTTCGAGGGGAACAGGGATAATCTGAGTTGTTTGTCTAGGCAGATCATAACATTCTTCTCGAGTGATGCTGAACGAATCGAGATGCATTTTGCTATGGAGTTCATTTTCATTCCTGCTGCCGAGCCATTTAGAGTATCTATCTTGCATCAACCAACGACCATACCGTTGTTTGAATTCGGCAAAGTTCATATTACCGAATCGTTCCGGATTAAGGAACTTCCATTGTGAGTAAACGTCATAGAGCCTCTTACTCTTTGTCACTACTGTTCCAGTTAGAATTACTCGATAGTCGGCAATTGGTCCAAGAGAATGAAGTGCAGTAGACTTCTTGGCGGAGGGCGACTTGATTCGGTGGGACTCATCGAGAATGATCAACTGAGGTTGCCAACGAGCAATCTTCTTTTTCATCTCATATCGTCCTCCCTTAGACTTAGAGCGAAGCTTATTACCCTTAGCATCTGTAACTGGCTGACCCTTAAGAGGTCCACTTCGGTGAACTCGGAATGCCCCTGGTGTGGAGAAGGCATCATAATTCATGAGGACAATATCGAGAATATCCTTGCCATAGTTAGGCAAGTTGCTAGTCTTACGACCCTTACTATCCCAAATGGTGAGTCTATAGGGAAGTGGGCAGTTTGCCTCTAGTTGCTCTTTCCACACCTGAATGGCAACAACTGGACCAACCATGAGGACTCTATTGACCTCGCCCTTAAGATGAAGGATGGAGAGGTAGTCAATGGCAACTTTAGTCTTCCCCGTTCTGGGTTCCATTAGGAGGGCGCCACCCCAACCTGTGCTCATCAGTTTCTTGATGGCCAGGACCTGGTGCTTGTATGGACGCTGCTTATAGCGGTACTTTAGAGTCATTCATTATCCTCGAAATTACTACGAGAGGTAAGGGTTAGGCCATAACAATAGAACCCAACCTTATGTTTGGTGTCGTACTTAGGTGGATCAATAATATCATGCGGCTTAATGAGGTTACGCAAAAAGCTCATGGAAGGAGCGGGAAGTTTGCAAGTTGTGCATACTGCCCAACCGAACTTGGCACCAATTTTGATCGTTGACTTGCTGCCCCGATTACTTTCCCAAGTCTCACACTTGCAAAACTTGGGACCGGGTCGAGAGAAGAGCCCTATTACTCTGAAGCGTTTACCTGACATAGAGGCCTTATCAATTTGTGCGCGTAAGCGAGATGCACTTTGTTCATCATCGAACTCGATAAGGAGGAACCGACCCGCCATTAGTCATCCTCGCCATAGCTAACCTTATTGGATACCCACACAATCAGGCAGGCTATACCGATATACATCGAGACAAGGAGGGGAAGTTCCCACCACATTTAAACTCCTATGAGAATGTTGTGAATCATTAGATACCTCAATACTATATACACTTTAGCGCTCTGTCAACAAGCACATGCTAATTCCAATAGCCTTGACAGCCTTGCTTATATCAAGTATAGTGGTACATGCATCACTTACCGATGAACTCCTCTGATCTAATTCTGGGTTAGAGCACCCCATAAATAAAGGAAGTATATCATGGCAAAGGCCGCCCCCACGAAGAAGTCCCCCGCGAAGGCCCAGAAGGCTGCTCCGGCCAAGGTCGAAGCTCCGGTCGCCGTCGCTGAGACCGCTGAGGCCGTCTTCGGTGTCTCCGACATCGCCGAGCTGATCAAGGTCCGCACCGGCAAGGACGTCAAGACCCGCGATCTCCGTACCCTCCTCCGCAAGATGGCCCGCGACGGCCGACTGGACCGCGAGATCATCGCCGGCAACCGCGAGCGCTGGACCTGGACCGGTCCGCAGGACCCCGAGGTCGACACCATCATCGAGGCCTACGAGAACGGCGAGCTCGAGGCTGACAAGCTCGAGAAGCTCAATGCTCTCAAGGAGCGCAAGGCTGCGCAGCGCGCTGCAAAGCAGGCCGAGAAGGACGCCGCCGAGGCCGAGGCCGAGGATGACGATGAGGAGCTCGAGGAAACCGAGTAATCTTCCTCCTGCTACAACTCCTCCGCCCCATGACCTAAAAAATCATGGGGCGGAGTCGTAGAGGCGTAGAATCGCCTGACTATCAATGATGGGCAATCACTCGAGCTATATGGTAATAGGCAATTAGAGAGCCACTCAGAGATCGCTTATCGTCAAGCTATTATCAAATTGTTGCATCAGGCGGAGTCGGCTCAGTTTCTGGAGTAATAGCTACCTTAATAGCGGCTGCCAAATGAGTATCTGTAACTGCCCCGGGATTAATACCCGGTAGTGGGGGTAGGGCATTTACTGCGTTCTGACGTACCTCCATGGCATATGAATATACATCCGAAATTGTCTGAGTTCCCTCGACTGGGATGGTAATCAGCGACCCAATGTTAAGCTGAGCCCATTGGGTTGCATTTGGAATACCAGCCTGTTCAGCAGCTGCTACAACCCGTTCCAATAGATCTGAATCATTGCGGGTTGCAATATGTTGTGCAGTGGTGGCCATTTTTTACTACTCCCTTGTTTTTAGTGATTACCCAACCGTTGCTTGCCAGTTGAGATAAGTGGGGTTTGCTATAGTTGAAAGAGCACGCATTAGCCGAAATTGGAATGAAGTGGTACTTACATTGCTTACGATTGCCCACATAAGTTCATCATTAGCAACTTCACATACTGCTACTACTGTGGGAATGGCTGAAAAGGCCTGCGGAAAGGTCTGAGTGAACAGTGGTGACCAGTTAAATGCCCCATTGGTAGCTTGATTTGTACCAGCGCAGAGCAGCCGTCCCGTTTGTCTAAGGGTTGGCAAATTTATATCAGGAATGAACTTCCGCCAAGCCGTCCATGTCCCGTTTAGCTTCTTCCGAACGAACATGGACGTCGTATCGGACCCCGTGTAGCCATGCGCTGTCTGGACGATCCACGTGCCCGTGTCGTGGGCCATGACCTCCACCCAGTACCAGGCACTCGCCGTGGGGGCGTTGGTTAATCCACTACCGCGATACCAGCCAGTTTTCATGTACGAGTCCCAGCTGCCCGTCACAAGACGGGCAGTCCCGTCAGCGGGAAGGCTGAATACGGCCTCTCCATCGTTCTGATAGATGGAACCCTTGACATCGAGCATACCATTCTCACGGTATTTACCTATTCCAACCCCGAGTGATCCATCCCAATGTTGGAAAATAGTTGATGTGGCAATTGTAAACTCATATGCACTAGTTGCAAAATCATCTATTACTTCTACTCTGAAGTCCCATGAAGAATTTGTCGCATAAACTGATACTAGTCCATACCCATTGAAACTAATACCACCTGGAGTAGTAGTTGATTTTAAGGTCCAGGTTGATGTTCCGTGACTACGAGAATAAATTTTATAAACAATGGCATTTCGTTCAGTGGAATTCATAAGAGACTTCACTGAAGCGTTTATATTCACCCTAACATATGTACCGTTATCATCTGTAGTACCAGTAGAAAGAGCTCGTTGACCACTAATAGAGTTAATTAGAGGGGGAGTATAAGCTAATACTGTAATATTAATTGTTTTAGAGGTAGTACGGCCTCTAGAATCTGTAACAGTTCCGACGATAGGAACTGTACCAGATAAGGTAATGGGACCACTAGTAGCTGTAGCAGTAGTGAAAGACTGAGCCCCCATAGTAATAGCATATTTTGTTATGGTAGACCCATAAGCCCCCGCGGCCCCAGTGATAGCTAGGTTTAGAGTTGATATACTCTGAACATATGCCCCAACATTAGCCGCTACCCCAGCCGTAGCTTCTGAATTAGTAACGGTTGTAAATGTTGGTACAACAGATGCTGGAGCACTAATACTAAATGTTCTTGTAGTTGTTCCGATCAAAGTCGAACCACTATAAGTCTTTGTGGTAAAAGTTCCACTACCAGTAACAGTATTTGGAATTTGATTCAGCAGAGATAGTGGAACCGCCCACACCACCGAATCAGCAACGCCAGTTCCAATTGTACCTGAGGCACTCCCAAAGGTATAGGTGATGGTGTGGGTGAATGTTGTTGAAGCCCTATTAGTGTAAATCGTGGCATTAGTGCCCGCAGGGATGGGGGGGTTTGGAGCATAAGTAATATAGGAAGCTCTGGGGATAGTTGTAAGTGTTAGATTCCCCGAAGTGCTGCCATCACCAAGTTCACCCCAAGTGTTGTTATCATCATATGAGGCAGAGTTAGTAATGACCTTAGTACCATCAGCATTATGATTAATAGTAACACTGCCACTACCCAAAGTAATACTAGAATAGTTACGGAAGTCATATGAGGCTAGAGAACCAGACCCCGATATTCCCCCAATATTAACAGACCAGGTATGGGGTCCATCAGCATATTTACCACTACCATCACCCTTTAGAAGCTGAAGTGACCAACTTACACTAGAGGTGTTATTAGAAACATTAGTAGAGTTTTCATTAACAACGAGTTGAAGCTTGTAGTTATTGGCGAGAATATCAGTATAGGTTGCCATTATAGAGCCCTCACTACCGTTCCAGTTCCATACTTCTCAAGTTTATGATTGCCCAAAACGACCTGTTCCCCAACAAATGATGAAACATACATCTGATTAGAGTTCCAATATGAAACTACTGAGCCATTCGCTAGCATCTCAATCTTATCATTCCTAAGAGCCAAAGCAAAAGGCGACCCCGGTGTGGAAATTACTGCTCCATCGGGACCAAATGCATAATATGTCTGCATCTCATCAAGGTTAGAAGATAGATTGTCGCTTTTAGTCTCATTAGTATCAATTTGTCCAACAAGAAGATTAATCGAGTCATTAGCTGAGATGTCAAGGTTTCCACCTACATCTGCAGAAAGGTTAGTTGTCTTAATAGTGCCGGCTTCAACTTCATCACCCAAAATCTTATGAGCCCCAAGAACTGTAGTCCACATCTCTTCAGAGGCAACAATTTTTGGGGCTGTAATAACTCCGTCATCCAAGCTAATTGTACCAACTGAGCTTGGTACAAGCAAAGAGTCAGCTACTACTTGATAATTCAACCAATTAATTCCGTTGTAGATACGCACAGCAATAACAGTATCTGGTTGTCCTACAACTGGGTCACTTAATACCCACCAAAGATCTCCAGCTACTTTTCCAACTGGTACAGTAGCCTTAGGACTAAAGAAAATACTGTTTTTTCCATCAGCCGTAGTGCCTGCAGCTTGGGCCTCAGCAAGTGCATCAGTTGCTTTTTGATTAGCATTTGAGATGCTTTGGTTAATTTCTGTACTTAGATCGCCTGATTGAATTCCGGTTAGTGTAATAGAGTTACTAAGTGATGGATTTGATTTAAGTCCCACACCATCTACTGCGACGAGTTTAACAGAATAGCTATTTCCAATAGTAAGCCCAGTTACATTTATATCTCTGCCATCTCTGAGCAAAGCGGCGCCCATTTGATTATAGGGTCCATTCGGATCAAGAGAGACTAATGCATAAACATATCTATACTGGGGGGGGGGTGTAATATTACCCTCTAACTTACCATCCCATGAAACAATCAATACTCCCTTATTAGAAGCAAGAGTTGGAGCTGTTGGAGCGGCCAAAGCAACATTAGGTCCCACCATAGTATGGGAGATTTCAGCTGAAAAACTAGATGCCTGATCAGCCCCATGAAGTGCGCGTACCTTAAAGGTCCACTCTGAGGAAGGCTGGAATGGCTGTATAATCGCTTGATTAGTAGTGACTATCGCATATGTCATGTATGCATCATCGGACTGCGAGGAGAGCTTCCCCCAAACTTCATAAAATTCGGGTACTGTAGCAGTATCATCCGTGTTAGCAGTAACTGGGTTCCAAGTTAGAGTAACCTCTGAGTAAGGACTTACTCCATCAGCTGGCCATTCGCCAACTGAAGTAGCGCTGAGACCATCTGGGGCCTTGGGCAATGGGAGAGGTGCAGCACCAGTATTAATAACTACAGGTGAACCAGCAGTAGAACTTCCAGAGGCATTACTAAATGAGCTTCCTACGTTATTGCCACCCGATTTACCCAGAAACTTGTTAACCCTAGCTTCATTGTCCTGGAAGATCGTATCGAACTCGATAGCATATAGCGGTTGCCCAGAATCACTTTCACTAAGAGTGATTGACATTACTCGTCGTTTGACGAGGATATTCTGCTCATTTGGCGCAAGTACCCAGTCTCCCTCATTGAAATCAACGAATGGGATAGAGTCTGTAGCAATAATTTCGTAAGTAGCACCCTCTTCAGGTGTAGCCCTTTGAGCGAATACGATGTTGGCAAGTAACTTTGAGACTCCCTCAGAAGCCCCAGTATCGAGTTTAGATTCAAGAACCCCATAGATACCAACTGAAGCATCATCAGTGTTATTATCAACCATCCAACCATCTTCAGTCTTGATGGTTAGAGAGTTTTTGATCTTTCCCACACCTTCAAAATCGGCTTGACGAAGATTCTTGCCTCGCTCGAAGATAACCGGGGTAGAAGTAACTGAGATACCATCCACACCATAACCAAATACTGATCGATCAATCCCACGATCGGCAGTAATATTAAGCTCAAGTGTATCTGGGTTAACCCATATATAAGAGCCAAGTTCTTCAAGCTTAGAGACTACTGATGCTAGGGACTCACCAACATCAAAAGTCCAGTCTATTTGAGTTCCCCAAGCCTGTCCATTGCTATCAGTAGTACTAGTAAAGGTGGGAACAAGGTATGTTGGAAAAAGTACCCCTCGAGCTTTAGCCTCATTTAACAATGTCAGCATTACCTCACCTGCTGACCAACCTGGGATAGTAGTTGGGAATGGCATTACCAGCCATCCATTACTACCTGATGAACTTACTAAAGTCTCAACCCCATTTACCATCTTATAAAGAGAGGCCACCATAGCTGCAGGGTTTCTAGTTAGTCCATACTTATTAGAAACTTGCATAGCCAGTACATGACTACCTGATGGCAGTAGAAATTCAACTCTAGTCGCAGTATCAATAGCAGAAGTCTTAGAGTCGGTGGTTACAATTTGTTGACCATCTACCCAAACATTGACATAGTCATCTGCAGCAATATAAAGTATATGGTTAAGGTCGCTAGTAGTACTAAACTCATACCTAAACAAGCACATAGAGTATGATGGCGCTGTACCTTCAGCATTATAGGGACCTCCCCATATCCACTTAGCACCAGATTTAGTAGGCCACTTCGTTGGTTTACTTCCCCATGGTCCCGTATTTACTGGTGCTACAATTACTGGGGCAACCCAATTTGAAGAGTTATACCAATCTCCTCGTTCCGAGGCGAAATTAAACGATCTAGTATTGGGAGATGCTTTTCTAAGTCCTCCCATTGGTTTAACATCGGCATCATCAAACCAAGTCTTAAGACTTTCCCCAGTGATCTCATAAACTTCTTTAGCCCTACCATCCACTGCAATAGTAGAAGCTTTCTTCCTCTTCAAAATAATGGCCCCAACCACATCGCCATTGATTTTGAATTTAAGGATATTTCTATAGTCAAGCAGTGTGGGATCAGCTACAATCTTAGGGTCATTTGTGTTGATCTTGATAGTACCGCCACCATTACCCATAAGCTCAGCAAGGTATTTTGGTTCCATCCGTCCATCAAGAATATCTACAAGAGTAGTGGGATCTTTGTATGAGTATACTTCAACTTCAATACCTTCCATCAGAGCCATGCTCCTCTCACTTGTAGCGATACCGTACCAGCCCCAAATGAGGAAGCTAGATTAACAGTATTAGTACCCGGTTTAATAGTTAGCCATTGGGCTGCTCCCGTATGTCTAATCTTACCAGAAGATTTAAATGAGGGCTTACCACTTGGTGAGGTTGTGGCACTAAAGGCCTGAACATCTATTTGGGCAATGTCACCGGTTAGCAGTGCATCATGATATTCTACCTGCATCCCTAGCGACTTATTCATGATGATGGCATTAGTTCTCGCACCATTAATCGTAAGATTAACACGAGCAGTTTCAGCATCTCCCTGCACTGTGATTGCTTGATCACCATTTACTAAAGTAAATGTCTTAAGTTCATCATCATAAAAGTATGGGTCAGCCAACTTGAGATCAACTACGAATTTGCCGGCAAACCTACCAATCTTCTTTGGTTCTAGTCCTCCAGCAAATTCGGCCATTGCGGTAGCTGAACGAAGAACCCCCCCAACTTTAAACTGCTTCTTCAATGCAATTTGTCGACCGGGTGCCCAAAGAAGATTCCTCAAAGCCCTCCAGTTGTCATCGAAACCATTCTGTCTATTGCTGGGAGTATTGCCATTGTCATCGATATCCCTAACCCACATAGCCAAGGGAATAGTTCGACTATCTGCCTGTTTAGGAACCCATCGTTGTCCCGGTACATATGGGATAGTGATATCCGAACCACGATATGGAGGAGGAGCAGTCGTGATATCTAATGTCTCAATGTTATGAGCGTATGTTTGAAGAGAAACGCCATCAGCACTCCAGAAGGTGTCACTAGTGTTAGTCATGTTCTCATCCAACCATATATGCAAGTTTGCGAACGCTTCGAGGCAGAGAGTCTGAAGCGGGCTCAGGTTCTGGGTTATTTACGACTATATCATACTTATTTTCTATCCTCAGGTTATCAAGGGCATCAAGCAAGTCAGCTGTCGTTTGTGCTTGTGTGGATCCCACACCTACTTGAGAAACAGAAGCTTGAATTGCCAGTTTCTTAGTGAGGGTAACTGCATCATTTAGACCTGTAAGATCACTGAGGGCCATTGGCACTGAAGCAATAGAATCAGCCATTCCTTGAACTGCATTAACTGCAGCGCGTTGCATACCATGAATACCGTTAACGAGACCTTGGATTAGGTAAACACCGAAGGAGTGGAACAGCTTAGATGGCGAATTAATGCCCATAGCTGCTTTGAATGGGCCAACGATCCAACCTGGTAGCAAACTAAGGAAGAAGCTGCCAATTTGACCCGCCATAGAAGCTATACCATTCATCAAACCTTGGATCAACTGAACACCGGCATCAAGGAATTGAGGAACCGCATCGATGATTGCCCCGACTAGTTGGGGGATAATTCCGATGATTGCCGAGATAACCTGAGGCAAGGCCCTCATGAGACCAGTAATGATTCCAAGGAATAGCTGAATAGCTCCACTAATTAGCTGGGGTAATGCACTAGTAATAGCTCTAATTAGAAGTGGTATGGCATTTACCAAGGCAGAAATAATTTGGGGCAAAGCTGTAAGTAATGCAGTAATAATCCCAAGGAACAAAGTAATAGCTGCATTAATGATCAATGGAATAGCTTGAACAAGGGCATTAATGATAAGTGGTATGGCCGTTACCAAAGCTTGAATTACTTGAGGGATAACCTGAACTAATGCTTGCAGAATACCCATAAAGAGCATAATAGCCGCTTGGATCAGCATTGGTAGCATGGTTACAAGAGCAGTAATAAGGACTAGAATAAGACTGATGGCGGTTTGAATCAGAATTGGAAGGATAGTTACAAGGGCCTGAATCAAGCCAGTAAAGAGAGTAACTCCCGCTTGAATAACCTGTGGCAGAATTAGAAGTAGTGACTGGATAAGACCATTGAAAATGGTGATTCCCACATTGATCAACATTGGCAAAAGTGTAGTCAATGTAGTAATAATTGTAGTGAGTCCGGCAAGCAATCCCGTAAGAATCTGGGGCAATGCAATAGCAAGAGACTGAACCAACCCAACGAATAGGCTCACCCCCGCCTGAATAATTACCGGTAGCATACCGATCAGGGTGACAATGATGTTGGTAACCAACTGCAATACCATTGGAATTACTTGGGTAGATAGTACTGAGACAAAGCCCAAGAACCCATCAGCCAACTGTTGAATAAGCCCAGGAACTGCTTGCATATTACCAGCAAGCACTGATCCAAAGATCTGCCCTATAGTCATAAGGATTGGCATCAGTGTTTGAAGAACTGGCAAGAATATCTTAGCCCAGAGATTTACTAGGTTCATAAAGATTGGAAGGATAGTTTGTAGAGCACTACTTAATACTCCACCTAGTACCCCAGCCAATTGAACAATGGTATCAAGGAAGCTCTTACCCGCACCTTGAGCCCCATTGCCAACGGTAGTAAGTAGAGCTACTAATTTACCAACTAGATCTGTAACAATAGGACCAATGGCAGCAAAAGCCGATTTAAGTCCATCCAACAGAGGAGCTACTGCATTGCGAAAGTCCTCGCTAGTATTCCAAAGTACAAATAGTGCTCCGGCAAGAAGAATGATCAATCCAATAACAATACCCCAAGGGCTGGCAACCATAGCAGCACTGGCTAGTTTAATAGCCCCAGAAACTGCTACCCATATTCGGGCCATTGCGGCCCATACGGGAGCCATTTGGATCGCCAATGCAATGATATTCGTAATCGCCCCAGCGAACATTCCAAGCGTACCCACAACGATTAGGAGACCGCCCAGAGATGCGGTGATAGCCAATCCTGCAGTCTGAATCGCAGGGGGAAGATCAATGAAAGCCTGAATAACCTTAGTTACATTCTGAACTACGAATCTAGCAAATGTCTGAAACCCAGAACCGCTAGAGACTAGCATTGTATCAATATTACCGCGAAGAATCTCAATATCACCCGAGAGGTTATCTAGTCTTTTACTAGCAACATCAAGCGCAGTAGTCTTATCAATGGCAGCGGCCATTTCAGAGAATCCTGCAGCACCTTCTCTTGTAAGTGCAATAAGAGATGGAAGGGCACGAGTAGCGAAGATAGTCTGCATAGTTGACGTCTTCTGCTTATCAGTCATTCCAGCCATCTTGTCTTGCAAGATTTGGAAGATTTCTGATAGCGGCTTAGCAGCACCTTGAGCATTATAGAACTCATTAGCTCCATCTGCAGTGATAATGCCAAGTTCTTGGAGGGCAACCTTAGCCTTTTTGGTACTACCATTCAATCCAAGAAGAATTTGTCGAAGAGAAGTACCGGCAGTAGAACCCTTGATACCATTGACACCCAGGATTGCCAATGCGGTATTAACATCGGCAAATGGAACCTTTAGGGATGAAGCAACTCCACCCGCATATTTAAGCGATACTCCCAAGTCAGTAACATCAACAATGGAAGCATTAGCTGCTCCGGCAAGTTTATCTGCCACACCAACTGCATCAGCCGCTCCCAATTGGAAAGTAGCTACTGCAGAGGTAATGATGTTGGCTGCGGTGTCTAGCGGAATATCCGCAGCAGCACCAAGATTAGCAACAGCCTCACCAATGCCATCAATGATATCCTTAGCACCAATGCCGGACTTACCTAGTTCAATGAAGCTATCAGCAATTTGATTTGCTGAGAAGATGGTATCAGCACCAAGCTGAAGAGCCTTTTGTCGGATGGCATCATATTCATCCTGTGTGGCTGAACTTACTGCCCCAAAGAAGTCAAGCTTCTTTTCAAATTGGGCTGCAGCATTAATTGCAACACCGAAGCCGGCGACCATAGTCGCTCCCACACCCGCAATTGCGGCCCCAGAAGCAATCATGGCGCCGGCACCAGTGTGCAGGGCTGTGACGGTTGAAATGTGTGCTTGACGTGCAGAGGTATAGGCAGAGATGGCCTGTTTCACATCAAGGATCATTTGACCCCGAATGGTACCAAGTGATTCTGCCATTACCTCATCCTAACTACTACCGAAGAATGCAGCGGGGTCTGCGAATTGCTTAGGCGCTGAGTCTTTATCCAAGTATTTGGATATGACCCTCTTCCTAGCAGCTTCAACTTGTGCCTCACCCTTTTGTTTCTTTTGACCAGCCTTGTTAAGTTCTTCAGTTATTACTGTGCCGGCATACCAAACAGCCTGGTCAAGGCAGTAGGCCTCATAACTACCCGGCGTTAGTCCCATCATCAGACTTGGCTGCACTCTCAGCGACTGTGACTGCTGCCAAAGAATCCATACCTGAGTTAAGTTGCTGACGAAACGTTTCGAGATCTTTGGTACCTCCCGTGATCAGCTGAAACATAAACTGCTTGTCTTCAGCGGGGAATTCATCGACGTAGAGAAGATCATCATCTCTATCAGTCTCAGATTCTGGTACCGGATGCACCGGGGGCTCAATAACTGAACGAAGCATAACGGTATCGGTAAGGATCATGATGTCGGCTAGAAGTTCTGGATCGATCTTATCTTCACTGATAATGTCATCGATCTTGATACCCTTGCCCTTGCCAAGGGCTTTTTCAACAATGCCCATGAGAGAGTTAGGGATCGACTTCGAGGTAATAAATGCCTGAAGTCCCCCCGGGTTCTTGTACTTAACGACTGCACCAGAAGGCAGTTCGATAAGACCCCCAAGTCGTTTCTTGAAGTCACCGATCTGGCTAATCTTCAGCTCTTCGGCTTTCTTTACGGGGTTGCCCGACTTTCCCATTTGGTCCTCCAGGGGATCTAGTTATTTTTGTTTCGTGTTTCTGATGCAAGTCATCAAAGGTCATTGCATGTTCGTTATGTTGCGAATAGAGTGTACTCTATATCGCAAATACAAATCACGCAACAACCCATGATGCCCTGTAATGTTCTTGCGGGCGGCTCTATTTTCCTGCATCACTCTAAGCCGCCCGCATTAACATTATGGAAGAACCAGTGGAGTTGCAGTCTCGTTCTGGCTGAAGACGTAAAGCTCTTCAGTGGTTTCGTTACCATAACCCTTGCCAGAGGCCTTAGTCAGGGTAAAGGAGCCATTGGCGAGCTCCATCTCAAGATCACCATCGGCCTTGCAACGGAAGACCTCAGCGGTGAAGTCACCACCATTATCAGAAACTGCCCGACCCTCGACCTGAAAGTAGGGGCGAGAATCAGAGGTCTTTTTGGTGAACTTTCTTACCCCAGCAGGAGTAACTCCCGTATCCTCGACAAGACCACCTGCAAGAATCTTCCAGACGGCGAGAGAGATACCCCCACCTTCAAGATCCCAGTCGACCGTCGGACCTGCACCGTGAGAAGCGATTGTACGATCGTTGCCATCGAGCGTCTCGAAATTCTCGCTCTCCTTAAAGGAGAAGGTTCGAGATGCCGGCAGCATAACTGCATCAGCCGCAATCAATGCGCCAGTGGCGTCGATGGGAGTGAGCTTAACCTGTCGGAGACCGAAGGGCAGCGCGTAATCTGCTTGTGCCATGTTTATGCCTTTCTTGTGGTAGGTTCCTTAAACCTACGAGTTGATATGACTTGCCCGGTCTCTAATGACAGGGTGTGGAGAACTATTACTCCCGACATGTAACCGCATTTCCGTCGTTTGCATTTGACCTCAATACTCTTACGATCATCAGAGATGACCCCATAAAGGGTACCATCACATCGTAAGGAGGTTGCCATTATCGTTCCTTTTAGAACTCTTTGTCCGTCATCGAGTAATTTATCATGCATTCCTTTATAGGACCTTAGGAGACCATCCTGGCGATTCTAAGGAGGAACTCATGACTAATTGAATCGATTACAACTTCTTACCAGATTTGGCAGGAGCTGCAGCGATCTCATTCTCGAAGAGCTTGGGCGAGTCGCTCTCCTGAAGCTCGAACTTGCCGTACCGATTGGGGCTCTCAATGAGTGCCCTAGCCGCTTCGTTGCTGATCTCAGTCGGCTCATTACGAGCGAACGAGGTCTTGCTGAAGTCTTCCACACCATCAAGGTCATGCTTGGCGAGCGTGCGAACATCAGCCTTTCCGCGGTAAATAACCTTTGCCATTATTCCTTCTCCTCTGTTACTAATTGATACCTGACGTATTTCATCACGGTATTCAGTGTTTCGTCATTTAGGTCTTGGCTAGTCTCGAGATAGGTTGTCGAGATAATGCCCTCAGGGGCAGAACTTTTAAGCTTCAGAGCGGCTCTAAGCTGAATAATGGTGGAATCAATCCGAATGTAATCGGCGACTTCACCATCACTATAGTCATGAATGAAGATCTGTACAAACTGACGATTAGGATCAACAGTCTCAGAGAGACCATCGCCAGTACTATAACCAAGCTTATAAACAATATATGGGTGTTCCTCAATTGAGGATGTCATTGACTTCTTGGCAAAAACTCTGCCTTCGACCAAGGGTACTCCATCAACTATTTGTTGATATAGCCAAGTTCGTGCAGTCATCGACCTCTCCTAGCCTTAGCGATAGCCTTCTCTGCGAGGTTCATAGATTTAGGAGCATATTGCTCAAGCGTAGGCATGATGGTAGCAAATCGTCCATTCTGGATAACCTCAAGCCAAAGACCATACTCAACGGTGTGGAAGAGAGTTAGGACCACTTCACCATGATCATTCACAACCTTGGTATCAAGTCCTCGACGGGCATCACCTGTGCGGTCTTCCCAAGGAGCATCTTCCCTAGCATGACCTAGAATTTCTGAAGCAGCAGTTTTAAAAGCTTCAGCAGCAATCTCGTCCCATTCAGGACCATCGAACCAAACAATGATGCCATCATCGATCAACATCCCAGAGTTGCTGGCCATTATCGATTCTCCTTACCAAGGAGATCAATACTGGCAAGAAGTGATTCGGTACGGGTCTCACTTATGCCCGTAACCTTATAATTAATACCTAGCCAAGTAAATGCATCTTCAACTTCAATGTTGGCATCATGTTTAGCGATCAGAAGGTAATCAGTGTGTGGGATATCACCAGCTTCACTGTTTACAAGACCATTGTTATATCGTCGTTTATTTTGAACGATACGAACGCGCTGCTGGGGGAGTGGAGTAGGCGCGGACTTCACATACCCCCCAGCAGCGGTCTTTTCGGGGGCCCCACCTCGAGTTATGACAATGTCACTAGGATCAGCCTTGATATAGGCTCGGACGTTTCGTCGTCTCATGAGGAGCTCTGTGTTGTTCATGTGCGAACAATCTTCCCAACTCTGGAGCGGCCGGCAGTGGGACCCTGCGCTAGCCTGGTATACAATTTCACCATCTTTTCGGCGTGATCGAGGAGGTCGCTCATGGATCGAGCGGAGGCTCCATCGACCACATCTACTAGATCGGCGAAGTGTGCCATCTTAATCTGCCACCCTTTAAGAGCAGCCTGGTTAAGGGTGGCGGATTGAGTAAGCCAGCGAGTAACCTGGTCATCGGTAAACAGCGTATCAGCTGCAGACCCATCGGATGGAATGCTCTCACCAAGCAGCTCCCGAAGGTCACTAACTTGCTGAGCATCAGCCATCATGATTACTCCTGGTTGTCAGTCTCTTCCTCAGCAGCATCAGCTGCGAGGAGAGCTTCTCGAACCTGACCCACGGTCTTCATGCCTGAGATGTCCACACCCCGCTCAGCAGCAAGCTCCTTGAGCTGCTTACCATTGAGGTCGGCGTAAGGGTTGGGCTCAAGCTCATCGTTTGAGTCATCGACTTTGGCACTCTCAGCCTGCTCGATTACTCGACGAGCATGAAAGACCGGGTCATTGCTGATGGTCTCGCCCAGCGAGTTCTTGAAGACAACCGGTTCATACGTATTGTGCTTTGCCATGATCTTTTCTCCTTGAAGGTTCTCTAGTGGGGCCCTCTCATCATATTAGAAAGGGCCCCTCCAGAGGATTGGTTAGCCGGCAGCCGGGTCGTAGGCGGCAGGAACGGTGTAAGTCGCGCCAGCAGATACCTGCATGACTGCGACTGCCCCGCGGTGTCGCATACCAGTTCCGAGACCCTTGCGGTAGAAGGAGTCAAGCAGCGGGTAGTCAGAGCGCTGGCCCGGGATCACCTTGAGTCCGCGGTAAGCGGGGTTCGAGTGTTCGCGGATACCGATGGGGTTGCCGAAGTTGTTCTGACCGCCAGTGACGATCGAGGCAACGTAGCCGGCCGGAATGTAACCCTCTTCCACAACGTGGAATGGACCATAAGTTCCGATCTCGCCCTTGACGGTACCGGTCGGACCTCCAACGTAAGTTCCGTTATTTGGAACCCAGACTGCCCCACCATAGGTGTTGGGGTTCGGCACGAAGTCGAACTTGGCACCATTGGTAGTGCGGAAGCCCTTAATGATGTCGGCTTCCTGCTTGTTCACCCAGAGCACGGTACGGTAACCGTTCTGCAGAGTGTAGCCATGCTCCTCAGTGAGCGTCGCCAGGGTGTCGAGGTCCTGAGGACGGATCGCGGCATTACCATTGGTAACGTAGTGGTTGTGAGAGCCGGCGAAGGTGGTCTGCTTGTACTTTGGCGGAACTTCACCATCGGCGTTGTAAGCACCGAAGACGGTGATAGGCTCATTCTTGTCGGTGAACCCATTACCGTTGAGCGGGTTGAAGAGCCGCTGCATGACCTTACGGAAGGTCAGCTTGATGTCAGCCTCAAGCGCCAGGTTGTGGTGCTGCTGGAGCTGCTGGATGTCGGCCTCAGCAATGAACATCCAAGTATAACGAACCGCGAGGTCATAGAACTTGAAGTCATAGCCGCGGAAGAGCCGAGTAGCCCCACCACGAATACCAACCGGCTGACCATACTCGGAAGCCTCTTCGAAGTCGACCTCGGAGGGAACCGAGACTTCTTCAGAGATGCCGTTAACCCGATAGGTCAGTGCATCGATGATGCCGGTACGGTCCTGGTTGCGAATACGAATGGTCTGCTGAACTTCATTCCAGAAGTCATTCAGATCAGTGCCGTCGGCTGCCCGGACGACATCGGCTCGTTCGTTGAAGCCCTGTTCCGCACCGGCAAAGCTAGAAAGCGACTGCAGAGAGTCAGACTTCAGCCAAGCGATGAGGTCCGTGGCGTTTACCTGAGTAGGCATTTTTAGGATCTCCTTAATTGTTTAGAGGTTGAGTACTGGCTTAGACTGCAGCCGGGATGCCGGGAGCAACTCGGACAACAAGGCGTCCCGCCTCAACCGTCCAACCAATGGGGATACTGCCGGCGGCGGAGGTGGCGCTCAGGGTGCCATCAGCCGCGGCGTAAATGATGCTACCCGCAGGGAAGACATCCACATCCAGATCGACGATGTCACCGTGATGCATGATATCAACGACATCACCAGCAACGGCACCAATGGGTGCGTGCGGGTTGGGGGTGCCGCCCTGAAGCGAAGTGCCCCAAGCGCCGACCGGACCACGAGCGACGTTCTTTACGAGAACGCCGAAGAGACCTGACTGACCCGCAGTGCCAATGACTACGCGACCAGTGGCATTGAGCGAGACGGCAACTGGGCCGATACCGCCATCGGTGAGGGTGAGGTCAGCATTAAGCTTCGCTCGCGAGCCCCCAGAGATGGGGTCGTACTTGTCATAGCGAGCCATGATATTACCTTTCTGGTGTGGAGGTTATGAGTATTATAGCTTATCGCAGAGAAGGATAGGTGTCCTTGTAGGTCTCATCGTCAGTCTGCTTCTTCCGCCTAGAACCACCGAACGAACTGCCCGAAGGCTCTCCGTCATCGGTTCCATGCTTCAGGTAGTGAGGCTTCCGAGTCGCCAGGTCCTTAACCGCCTTCTGCACCGACTTCACGTCGATAGTGATCTGAGAGGGGTCATCATCATCCTGCTCATAAGTCAGAGCAGATCGGTCCACACCATCAATTGCATCGGCGGGATCGATGAAGTCTGCAGCAGCAGCTGTGATAGCCGCTTCAAGTCGAGTCTTCAGCAGGCCATCAGCGAGTCGCTGTACTCGCTCATTAGCCTTCTGCTCACGAATCTCGGCCTGCTCGATAGCAGTCTTCTCAGCAAGCTCGCGTGCATCCTTTTCCTTCTGGAGGGCATTAGCTCGCTTTGCTGCTTCCTTGGCTGCCTTACGCTCCTCGGCAAGGGCAGTCTTAAGACCCTTTACCTTTGGATCATCAGCGTCATCATGCGACGAATTGTCATCCTGCTGGTCATCAGAGCTGCTTCCTGCAGTCTCTTCTGAATCAGTCGAGGAATTGCTCGATTCACCATTTGAGTCGCTCGAGGGGCCCTTTGAGTTCTCGTCACCCTCAGCACCGAAGATAAGCTCCGGAAGGAAGTCGAGAATACTCTGCTGCTTCTTCATGATTTCAACCATTTCTACGCATCCCGCGTCTTTTTATTTTGTGCTTCCGTACCTGAACTTTCATTAGGCCGGTTGCGGTTATTGCTCCCATTTACAACTGGGAGTGTATCTCCATTAGTTGATTGATCATTCCCTGATCCATCATTTGCTGGAGAAGCTTGTGGTGTTACTGGTGTTACCTTCGGAGCAGTTCGTTCAATGTCATCTGAGATCTGCTTCTCAATAACTGAATCGGAGGGGAAGTCATACCCCAACTTCTCCATTTCTTTACGGTAATACGAGGTTGAAATAACCTTTCGGTCAAGCATGTTGTTCAACTCATTTACCTTGGAAATTCGATCAGTTGGAAGCTTATCTCCGATTACTGGAATAATATCGCCATCCAGAGGTTCTTTTTCAAAAACCTCATGCCACGTCTTCCAATCATAGAAGAGTTGAGTTAGAATATCGATACCAAGTTGATCCCGTATTTCTATCTTCGCGAGCGTAGGCATGAACTTAATGGCAAGGGCGATTCCTGACGAGGCTACCTGAGCATCAACCTTGCCCATAGCAACATCGGTAAGTCCCGCGGCTTCATGAATCTTGTTCTCAAGGTAGTTAATTTGATCGACGGCAGGAGTGATAGATCCCACACCCTCGACTCGCCTGAAGTAGGACCCCTGAGGGACTTCCATGACTCGACCAGGAGCAACCTCCCAGGTAGTTTCATCCCCATTTTCATTTACGGGACGGCCCCCGTCCGTCGCATATACTCCCAAGCCTTCAAGAGCCAATGATGCAGAAACATCAGTAGAACCCTGAGAAATAGTCTGAAGAATAACCTCAAGACCACGAAGTTCTGAAGACCCATAATCTTCTCCATCCCAGTGACGGTTACGGAACCAGTAGATAGGAATGGCGGTGATTCGTTCATCCAGTAGACCAAGGGGAATTACCTGCTTGATCTTCTTAGCTTTTTCGCCACCTAGCCATGATCCCTGGATTTCATAGATAGCCTCTTCACGACTTACCCGTCGCTTCTCGCCCTCTTCAACCAAGCGGTAGGTCAATCGTCGAATCCGAGTCAGCTGATCCCGATCCTCCTCAATTGACAAAGTATAAGGAATGGCAATATGACACCCAATCATCTTGTCAGGCTGGTCCTCATCATAGATGGGAAATACCGATCGAGGATCAACAGAGTTAAGTGAGAGTCGCTTACCCTGAGCCTTCTTAGGATTACCAGTCATATGGAAAATGAAGTCGCCTCGAGCAACCCCAGTTTGCTTTGCGGTGTGGAATCGTGAGTAGAAGGCTTCACGCTTCAGAAACGCATCAAGCGTATCCTTTGTCTTCTTTGGGCCAGTGCAGGTAAGCTCGAGACCCTTGAGCAGGTAGTAAGCAGTGGTATCAACAATGGTACGAGCATTAGGAATATATAGAGGTTCTTCACCCTCGAGAACTCGAAGAGCATACTGACGACCATCATTCCAGTACATCTCATCGTACTTGTCATAGGAAGCCACACGATCACGGTCACCCTCAGGCACCCAGCTCAGATTTGGCTGAACTCCAAGGAATGGCTTAATGGTAGACCATTGCGTGTAGTCAAGATCGCTCATGCGACTCGTCTCCTCATTTGTTTAATCGAGCCCTGTCGACTTGCTCTATGTCCTGCAGATGAGTACTGCTCCATGTGACCCTTGAAGAATCGACCAAGTGCCTCAGGACCATGGTTATCAGTGTCAAGCGGAATCTCACTAGCATTCCTAGTGTCATCTCGGCTTTCAGGCCAACGGTATCCTTCACGCATTTCCCAAATGAGCTTCTGGCATGATCGATCGACAATCAAACCGGGGTGCTTCTCAGGATGGCCATCAGGAAGACTTTCAGGACGCATCTTCAGTGCAGAACGAATCAACTGAAGGCGAACTTTGATTTCTCCGCCAGTATTTGATTTGGTAGGTACTCCAAGAGTTCTACGAAGAATAGCCGCATCATCGGGTGATGAGGGGTCAGGATAGATACAGAGAAGGTTCCCAATCATTGGATGATTCTTAAACTCGAGTCGAGCGATGTCTTCAGTATCCCGAAGCTTAAATCTATGCTCTCCGATTACATAAACAATGTTATTCATCTTGTCATGTTGAATCCAGAGCCACACCCAGTCATTCGTATATCCGAAGTCTACAGCAGCATAAAGGGGAAGATCCCGTCGATACTTTAGATCAGCAATGTGAACGTCATCGTCCCATTCCTTCATGACGCGGCCACGCTTCAGAATAAATTCTCCACCATACTGCCGGCGGAACTCATCCTCGGTTAGGTCATCCTCAGCATCGAGAATTTCCGGGTCATTACGACCACCGGGGAAAACTGCGGTATTAGTCCAAGAGGGAAGCTGCCATGACTTCCACTGAGAATTACCACTTTGGCCCTTTAGGAAGCCCCAGTAAAGCAAGTTAGTATCATTAGCATCTTCGGGTACTCCCGACATCATGCTAATACCTCGCTTGTCAGAAAGCGCAGGTCGTACATATTCAGTAAAGGTTCGTCGTTTATGTCGACCAGCTTCAGATAGAAGCACGAAGTCTAGACCTTCACCAACCAAGCTTTCAGGGTGACGAGCAGATCGACACTGAAGATCAAAACCCCACCGAGTCTGAATGTGCATATTGCCATTCTCGGTGTTGTTCAAGAACTTATTAGAGATGGTGTCAATGCCCAATTTCTTGAATGTGTCATAGATGACGCGGAATTCTTTTTCGGCGTCAGGGTATTCTGGACCAATGATCCAACCTCGCATGGGTTCACCGCGCCAATTGCGAATGAAAGCCATGCCCTCCATCTCTTTACCTGCGAAGAGAGTCTTGCCCCAGCGTCGACCATTCGAGAGAACCCTATGGCGGGTGCTGTCATAATGAACTAGCTTCTGACCTGGGTGTGGGGTATACCCAGTTTCCTCAAACCATTTATCCTTTCGGAAGACCATCCCATCTGTAAGCAACTGCATGGGGGCTCCTTCCGAGGTGTTGAGGTGATTTATCGATCAGCTACTAGTTAAGCGATTAGGGATCATTTTAGGACTCCTGAGGATATCCTATATGATGAATCCTACTTCGCCCAATCGCATGATTCTTGTGATACTAGCTTGACTCTCTATAGCGTCGACTTTCCTGCTGACGCATAGCCCTAGCTCGTCTAGCTTCACGGGCCTCAGCTTGAGAGGTATCTGGACCAGTTGTCCCACCTTGCCAGAAGTAAGGATTAACAGGAGCACGACTATCTTCTTCTTGTCCAGTAATGGACTGAAGCCTTAGTTTGTCGGAGTTAGTCAAAGCTTGACGGCCTTTAGGATAGACAGTATTGGGCATAACGCCACCACCATCAAATTCGCTTCTATCTTCCACACCCATCATGAATCCTCTCGGGTCATATTGGTCTCGAGTTCAATTTGGGCCCATCGAAGTAGTCCCAAGGTATCTTGGAAGATTTGTTCCTGGGGAACTAATACATCTTCTTTGACTGCCATATGTTCATCATATGTCAAGATGGGAATGACCCATTTGATTGGTGACTCTCCGAAGACTTCATAGTAGAGCTTAACGAACTTCGATTCAAACTCTTCATATTTATCTAACATTATAACTCCTTACCAAAAGAGGCCCGGAAGGGGAGTAGAATCCCTCCGGACCTCTTCGGAGATTGAGGATCACCTCCTACTGAATAGTAGTGATTTCATGTCGTCCATTGACCTCTTGGGCAATCAGAGGTTCCTTGCGAATCTGCACCCCAACTTCAACTGCGAGAGCATTGAGACCTGCAAGGATAACGATGGCAATCTGAGCCATGGTGATTTCCCCAGTAGTCAGGAAAGGAATCACCGCTGCAAGAATGGCAGCAATGACTGCAGCACCCGTCTTGAGTGCACCAGCCCATGCCTTATCAAGCAGTGGCACCAGATAGGTGACGACTGAACCTAGACCGAGAATACCCAACTGCGCCAGGGCAGTCGGAGTCAGGTCATTCTGGGGGATCGCCACGAAGGCGGTGAGGACTACGATGGCAATGCTGAGCAGTGCCGCCGCATATTTCTGGAGTACCATATCTTTCTCTCTTTCTACTTGCGCTTCAGACCAAGTGCGAAACCGGCCCAGGAAGCTTCACGAGGTGCGCCATCAATGGGTCCATCGTAGTCACCGAATCGTGCAGCATAGGTTTGGATACCATAGCATCCGCCCCTAAGAATCTTACCATCTATCAGGCCATCAAATTCGCCTGAGACCTTCAGAGTAAGCTGAACACCTTTCCGAGCATTCTCCCCGAAGTCGCCATCGATTGGCCGAGAACTCCCATTCGGGTAGTTGTATCGACCCATGCCGGCAAGACCTCGCTGCACCTGCTTAGCCAGTTCACCAGTGGGCTCCCAGTACGACCAGTCAGGACCTGAAGCAGCCGCTCGTACCTGAGGTACTGCAGGGTGAATGGTTGCAGCCCACTTCTCGAGGGCTGCTGAAGTGGCAGTCCTAGGCAAGCCATCAAGCTTGTAAGTGTAGCCGAACTTCTTGGCCAAAGTCTGAACTGCAGTACCATAGACAGTACCCGGAATACCATCAACCTTGTAGTCTGCATCAAGATATTTGTAGTCCTTCAGCCACTGCTGAAATGCAGTGACTGACTGAGCACCGAAGTCGCCATCCTGGTCCCCCTTATATCGGCCCGCGCGAGCAAGTGCCTTCTGGATCGCAAGCATTGCGGCCTTAGTAAGACCGAAGTGGTAATCAATTACCGATTCCGGTCCACTATCACTGCCCGCCCCAACTGGTGTGGACTTCACTGGGACTTCGGCCAGAGCACTACCACTGGCAAGTTCTTTAATAGTATCTACTGTTTCGGGTCCTGGGCAGTATGTCGGGTAGCTAGCCTTGAAGAGCTGATACAGGTCACGGTGTCCATAAAGAAACTTGATGTTGTAGCGGTTCTGAAGATCTTTGTACAGCTTGACCGCAGCAGCGAAGGCTGCCGGTGAAATCCTCCAGTCAGGAGCCCCAGTCATGTTTTCAATCTCGACTGTGATGGAGCGGCGATCCCACTGGGCACCCTTGCCGCCATCAGTAGTTGAACCGCTAGTCCATGCCCGATCCTCCTCTGGAACTACTCCAGTAACTCTACCTTCATTACTGATAGTGTAGTTGGCCGATACTTCCTTAGAACCAGAAACCATTGCATTGATTGTCCAGTCATCATTGGTACCTGCCTGGTGATGCACAAGGAATGTGTCAATTACAGTACCATTTCTGGAACTGCATTGTTTACTCTGCTTGATTTGATCTGTGAGACCTGAGAATGTCATTTTGGTTCCCACACCTTCCTTTTTGGTTTGGTTGATTCAAATACTGCGAGTTCTTCTTCCGTCATCGGAATTCCCACTCTAGTAACATAGGAGGTAAAAAGTTCTCTAAGTCTCTCGAGCATATTGCCCTGGTTCTCAACTCTTTTGTTGAGTTCTGCTCGTTCACTTTTGTAACTCTTCAGCTCTGTGAGCGCCTCAGCAAGGGCTTTGTTTGATCGATCCAAAAGATCTTGATAGGCAGCAGTTTGAGCATTGAACTGCGTTACACTAAGTCCGCCTTCATCTAGCTTTAGCTTAGTATTAGCCCCTTTTCGGTTTAACAACCAAAGCAGAGTTGCAGGAACACAGCCGGTGATCAGGGATATAAGAATAGTTTGTCCGGCCTCCATCACTTACCCTTTCCCGAGGAGTTTGCATTGTTATGACTAAGAGTTCTAAAGATAAATGCCACTCGGGAAATGGGTACAACTAAATGGGCAAGATTCAATGTGCTATTAACTATTCGGTCAATATCCCCTTGAAACCCTTGAATAAAGGAAAGAGTAATGTAGAAGGTTACTAGACTTGCCAGACCAGCAGAGGCGAACATCTCAAGTCTACCAGTACGAGGAAAAAAGGTGGCCCCCACCATGGAGGTAAGGGCAATGGGAACTATATATAGTGGAAATAACTCTTTAAAATCTGGGGCAGCAAGCTCAAATGTGGGAATGCTGTGGAAGAATGAAAACATACCCCAAACTGCATAAATGAGGTATAGTGTTGCCGCACTACGATGATAGTAAATGGCCAGCATCTCATTCGGGTAATCATAATGTTTATGCTTATTAAAGACACTATTATGATAAAACCAAGACAATGATGGAACCCTGGTCATGAGCTCTTCTCCATAGGGGATGGGACCCCCCAATTCTATCACTTTCAGGGAGATGCTACTAATACCAAGATGGTACAATGGTTCCGTCGATTAGAGCTAATACCAGATGATAGTGAAAAAGTGTCTTCTGTTGAAGATCAGTTCTACTGGGACCAATTCCCCCAGATGGATGAGAATGCCAGAATATAACATCTTGAGGGTCAATATCTAAATGACCAATGATACCGAGAATGTCCACTTTGTGAACTTCAAAATGATTCGTAGGTGTGGAAGAGTGATTGGGTAATTCTACCACCTCATCCTCATTGAGGATTAAGCCTACCGCCTCCTGGGGGGCTTTAGCCCTAATTATTTTACTAAGTTCATCCTCGAGCTTGCCCTCTAGTAGAATCACTGGATTCACCGCCAAAAATGTAGAACAAGTCCTCACCATTGAAGATACCCTTTTTAGTCAGGGTATCAATGACTCTGAGTGATAGCTGTGTATTAAGGTCCTTTGATAATGTCTTGGCATCAGAAGGTGTTTCACTCCTCAACTTAGGAGCTTCTTGTCGAGGAGCAGGGGCAGGGCTGGTGGGAATCAGCTGATTATCCAGAGTAAAAAGATGAAGCTTATCCCCATGCATCTCTCGAGTAGTATCACAGACTCCACACAGGTCGTCGGGGCTAATCTTAGAGTTCGTCATCATCTTCATCCCGAAGCTCAGCAAGCTCCATTGTCATGCCCGGCATATGACCAAGGCTGTAGTTATTGCTGGAGATCTCAGTCGGGTTGACCATGACCTGACCCAGAATACCCTGAAGCTTAACCGAGACGTCGCTCTCAATGCGCTGAGTTGGCTTACCAACCACATGCTCAATCAAGAACTTAGCAGCATCAAGTTTGGTCGATGCAGGAACGATGGGCTTACCCTTATCATCCACATCATCATTGCTGATCAGTTCTTTAAGCACGGTCAAGGCATCAACAGTGGTGCCTCGCATGCTCGTCTTGACAGCAGCAGTATACTTCTCCATGGCCTCTTCATGAACAGCCGCATTAATCCAAGCTGGTCGAGGACCGCTAAAACCGCCCTTGGCATTACGAGGTCGACCATGGGCCAGTTCATCAAGATCCCAATCGGCAATGGGCTTCTTGTACAGATACTCCATTTCCTGATCGCTGAGCAATTCGTGACGCTTCATACGTCGGCGAGCGCGGGCTCGGATTTGCTTAGCGTTTAGTACTTTGCCATCGGCAGTACGAGGCGCTGAGCGAGCAGGCAGCTGATCCTGGATATTACCAGACTTATGCTGCCTGACATCGGCGACCTTAGTAAAATTAATGGTCATCTCTGAGGCTGGCAACTTCTCGCTTCTTTCTATCTAGTACTTGACCCATTCGACCACCAACAGGTAGGTCATTGGAATCACGGATAGTAGTTTTAGCAACTGCATCTACCCGAGGGTTCTGACGACTAACTCGCTGTCGAGCTATCTCTCCTTGCCGTACCCTCAGTGCTTGGAGTTGAGCTTCCATGATTTTCTTCGTTTTGTGAGCCCGAAATTCTTCGAACCCCACACCAGCCGCGATCAGGCCTGCTAGAATCATAAACTCAATGGTCATAGTCACTCCCTCCATTGCCTAATCTAGATATTATCAAAAGTCCGAGTTTTAGTCAACGAATTCTCGGCTATCAAATCGCTTGGGGAGCTATTTGAGCGACTCATCATTATAGCTAAGCAATCACTCGATAGGCACCCATTGAGTCGGCCCTTGCCTACTTGAGGATCGCGTAATCATCACTTTCAGCATGTGATTGTCGTTCAATTCTCAAAAGGCGAAGATATCGAGCACGCAGTTTATCTACTCGCTTAAGTTCTTCCTTGAGTTCTTCAACCTTATGATGTACTTCTACTAGCTTCTGCTCGATGATTGGTTCTGCAGCTCCCGGTAATGGAATGATGCTGATGATGTCAGTTGTGGGCTCAAGGTGTGAGACAATCTCGATGGTGTCAAGATCCATTGGTGATTCATCGACTGGGTATTGCTCTGGCAGTTCAATAGGTATTGTTGGCAGAACCGCTTCAACCCCTCGAGCATAACCCCAGTGATGAAGCGATAGACCGACCATAACTATTACAAATACCATGAGAGTAACAAGTACCCAAATAACCCATACCATCAGAATCTCCTTAGTGTTCTACGAATAAGGGGCTGTAGCTCAAGATGAACCACAGCCCCTAATCGGCTTTGCCTTAATCCTCGACCTTCTCGACCCTCTTCTTCATGTCGAGCTGCTCCTTGGCCGGCTTCTTCTGC
>Ga0157369_10000404_pt1 | contig 57448 bp, 54 predicted proteins | sample C25metaG_FD_113461 | JGI IMG/M metagenome (GOLD analysis project Ga0157369, IMG submission 113461) | Corn rhizosphere microbial communities from Kellogg Biological Station, Michigan, USA - C2-5 metaG | ecosystem: Host-associated > Plants > Roots > Rhizosphere > Soil | place: USA: Michigan... | reverse complement strand
GACGAAGAGAAAGACGAAAAGCGGAGCTCCGGCTAAGCGTATACAGGAGACTGCGGTGACGGCGTGGAGTCTCCACCTCCCGGTGCGGTTGGTCGTTGCCTTGGCTGATAATCCCCAATTATCGTATCGCGACACGTATCCCATCATGCATAGGAGTGACAGATCTGCTTGTTTCCCTACCCCTGCGGAGCCGGAACCAAGAAGTTAGGGTCATTCCGGGAGCTGAGTAGCGGTATCGTCGGTCGAGCGCGAACTTGATCGGCCGTCGCCGATACTAAATAACAATCTTCGTCAGGAAAGGACAAACCCCGCCATGACCCACCTAAACGCCTATCTCTCTTTCAACGGCACCTGCGCGGAGGCGATGCGGTTTTATGAGACGACGCTGAACGGGAAGCTGGAGGTGATGCTGACCTTCGCGGGAGACTCCGGCGGCGGGACAGATGGCGGCGGAGGATGCGGGCAAGATCATGCATTCTCATCTCATCGTCGATGGGCAGAACCTGATGGCGGCGGATGCGCCGAGCGGCATGAAGCCGGAGCCGATGAAGGGGTGTGCGCTGGCGCTTACTTACGAGACCGCGAACGAAGCGAGGCGCGTCTTCGATGCGCTCGGCGAGGGCGGCAAGATCACCATGCCGTTCGGGCCGTCGTTCTGGGCGGATGGGTTCGGGATGGTGGACGACCGCTTCGGGACGCACTGGATCGTCAACGGCGGCATGAAACCGATGGATTGAAGGAGACGACATGCGCGTGATGGTGATCGTCAAAGCGAACAACGATTCTGAAGCCGGCGGCGTGCCGGACGAAGCGATGCTGACGGGGATGGGGCGGTACAACGAGGAGCTGGTGAAGGCGGGCATCATGCAGGACGGCGAAGGGCTGCATCCGACTTCGAAAGGCGTGCGCGTCCGCCTCGGCGGCGGAACGAAAAGCGTCGTCAACGGTCCGTTCACGCCGGTGGGCGAGCAGATCGCCGGCTTCTGGCTGTGGAAAGTGGCGTCGATGGACGAGGCCATCGATTGGGCGAAGCGCTGTCCCAATCCGTCAGGCGGCGACTTCGATCTCGAGATCCGTCCGATCATGGAGATGGAAGACTTCGGCGACGCGCTCACGCCGGAAGTCCGCGCGCAGGAACAACGCCTGCGCGCGGAGATCGCGTCGAAAGCCTGATTCGCTACTTCGCGCGCGCCGCGTCCTGGACCGCGGTCAGTACGCGAAGCATGGCGCGATCGACGACGTCGGTCGCGGAATCGTCGACACGTTCGTCGAGCGTTTCGTCGTGCATCGGATGGATGACGGGGATCTCCTCGATCGCCTCGCCGATTCCGAGCGCTTTCAGACATTCGTTCAGCCGCGCGCGCTGCATCCACTCGTCGTGACCGCCGCGGCCGATGTGGAGGAGGTGGAAGAGCACCGTCTGCATCGGCGTCGACGCGATCTGATTCGTTTCGGCGCGATGCCACGCCACTACCTCGGCGATCGGAATCGATGGCGCGCCGCACGCGAACGGCGCTGCGTCGAACGAAAGATCATTCACGCGGAACTCGCCGCCGGTCACCGTGATCGCGCCGCCGAATGAGCCGGGATGGGCGAGGTTGAAGAGGAGAAAGGCGTCGTAGAAGTACAGCTCGACGTAGGCGGGCGCGTCACTCTCCGCGACGTCCCCGATCACGGTGACGTCGATGCGAACGACGTCCTCCTCGGACGCAAGCGGCGCCCAATCGGCCTGCACCAGGATGTCGCCGTATGCGCGGTCGCGAAGCGCGGCCGCAGCCTCATGAAAGAAATCGACAGCGTTTGGCACGCGCGTCTGACGTGCAACCTCGGCGGAAAAATTGTGTTTGTTCATGGTCGTCATCTCCGCCGTCAGAATGGCACCGCCGCGAATTGCGATCGCAGTTTTGTCGACCGATTCGCGCCGTTCCGAGGGGCGGCCTCGGCGCGCGACATCGGATCCCCTTGTTTTGTCTACGACTCGTGGAAATCCCCCGAGGTCTTCGAGGCAGCGACTTCGACGATGGCTGCCGCGAACGTGCAGTAAACCGCGGCTCGCGTCCACGGACGATACAGGTGCGCGTACAGCGGTTCGCGTACGAACGCGGCGACGAAGAAGCCCGACGCCGCGATCGCCAGCATCGCCGCCAGACGATCGGCGGCGATCGCGAACCGCGACGCACTTCGCGCGCGCCGTGACGCCGCAATGTTCAGGGCACCGATCAACAACATGTTGATGTGCGACGCGCGGTAAACCATCCGCTGCGCGTCGGGCGTCTGGTGAAGATGGTGAAGCCGGAAATGCATGTACGCGCCGCTGGCCAGAAATGCCAGCACCATGGCCACACCGACGACGAGCTGAGCCCTGCGCATGGCGAATGCTACCAAGTGGACGGTGGTCACAGATCTCGCGGCCGGAACGCTGGCGTCCTAGCCGCCGAATGGGAGGCTTGTGCGGGGGCGCCGCAGCAAGACGCGGCCGCGCCGGCCGGCGCGGACGCCAGCGCTCCGATCAATCCGGCTTTGCCCGCCGACATTGAGAGTGGCACAGATCGCGAACAACACTCGGCGTGACTGAACAGCATCACGACCGCTTCGTCCATGTACGCGGGGCGCGCGAGCACAACCTCAAGAACATCGACGTCGACATTCCGCGCGACTCGCTCGTCGTGTTCACGGGCGTGTCGGGATCGGGGAAGTCGTCGCTGGCGTTCGGGACGTTGTATGCCGAGGCGCAGCGGCGGTATCTCGAATCCGTGTCGCCGTACGCGCGGCGGCTCTTTCATCAGATGGCGGTGCCGGAGGTCGACGACATCATCGGACTGCCGCCCGCGGTCGCGCTTCAGCAGCAGCGCGGATCGCCAACCACGCGCTCCTCGGTCGGCAGCGTGACGACGCTTTCGAATCTGCTGCGAATGCTCTACTCGCGCGCCGGCGACTATCCGCGCAATCAGCCGTTGCTGTATGCGGAATCGTTCTCGCCGAATACGCCCGAGGGGGCGTGTCCGGAGTGTCATGGGCTTGGGCGCGTGTACACCGTCACTGAAAAATCCATGGTGCCGGACGATTCGCTCACCATTCGCGAGCGCGCCGTGGCCGCGTGGCCGCCGGCGTGGCACGGCCAGAACCTGCGCGACATCCTCGTCACGCTCGGATACGACGTCGATCGTCCGTGGCGCGACCTACCGCGGAAAGATCGCGACTGGATCCTCTTCACCGACGATCAGCCGACGGTTCCCGTCTACGCCGGCTACACGCCCGAGGAGACGCGGCGCGCGCTGAAGAAGAAGGAGGAGCCGAGCTACATGGGAACCTTCACCAGCGCGCGGCGGCACGTGCTGCACACGTTTGCGAATACGCAAAGTCCGCTGATGAAGAAGCGCGCCGCGCGCTACATGCTCAGCGCCGATTGTCCGTTGTGCCACGGCAAACGACTGCGGCGCGAACCGCTGTCGGTGAAGTTCGCGGGCTACGACATCGCGGAGATTTCGTCGCTGCCGCTGGCGCGATTGGCGACGGTGACGCGTCCGTACGCCGACGGCACGACTGCATCGAAAGCGTCGGCCGGACATCCGGAGAAGGCGATCGTCACGCAGCGCATCGCCTACGACCTCTGTGCGCGTCTCGACATTCTCCTCGACCTCGGGCTCGGCTATCTCTCGCTCGAACGCAGCACGCCGACGCTCTCGCCCGGCGAGCTGCAGCGGCTGCGGCTGGCCACGCAAGTCCGCTCGAATCTCTTCGGCGTCGTCTACGTGCTCGACGAACCGTCGGCCGGACTTCATCCCGCCGACACCGAGGCGTTGCTTCGTGCGCTCGATAAGCTGAAGGCGTCCGGCAATTCGCTGTTCGTCGTCGAGCACGAGCTGGACGTCATCCGCCACGCCGACTGGATCGTCGACGTCGGCCCCGCCGCCGGCGAGCATGGCGGCGAAATTCTCTACAGCGGTCCGCCGGCCGGACTTGCGAAGATCGAAACGTCGCAGACACGCGCGCATCTGTTCGTCGATCACGCGCCGCCGATTCATGCGGCGCGCGAACCGCGCGGCTGGCTGCGACTCGAAGGCGTGACCCGCAACAACCTTCACGAGCTCGATGCCGAGTTTCCCCTCGGCGTCTTCACCACCGTCACCGGCGTCTCCGGCTCCGGCAAGTCGAGCCTCGTCAGCCAGGTGCTCGTCGAACTGATCGCCGACTGCCTCGGGCACGAGCTCGAAGCCGAAGTGGACGAAGCCGACGCCCTCGCGCCGGTCGTCAAGACAATCGGAGGCGAGATCGTCGCCGGCATGGAGCAGATCAAACGCCTCGTCCGCGTCGATCAGAAGCCGATCGGCCGCACGCCGCGATCGAACCTCGCCACCTACACGGGACTCTTCGACCACGTCCGCAAACTCTTCGCCGCGACGAAAGCCGCGCGGGCGCGCCACTACGACGCCGGCCGCTTTTCGTTTAACGTCGCCAAAGGCCGCTGCGAGACGTGCGAGGGCGAAGGCTTCGTGATGGTGGAGTTGCTCTTCCTCCCGAGCGTCTACGCGCCATGCCCGGCCTGCCACGGCGCGCGCTACAACGCGAAGACGCTCGAGATCACCTACACCGGCAAAAACATCGCCGAGGTCCTCGGCATGACGGTCGACGCGGCGTGGGAGTTCTTCGCCGAGGAGCCGCACATCCATCGCGCCCTCTCCGTCCTGCGCGAAGTCGGCCTCGGCTACATCCGCCTCGGCCAGCCCGCCACCGAGCTTTCCGGCGGCGAAGCGCAGCGCATCAAGCTGGCGACGGAGCTCCAACGAATCGGCCGCGCCAACACGCTCTACATCCTCGACGAACCGACCACCGGCCTCCACCCCGCCGACGTCGAAAAGCTGATGACGCAACTCGAAGGCCTCGTCGACGCCGGCAACACGGTCATCGTGGTCGAACACGACATGCGCGTAGTGGCCGGCTCCGACTGGGTCATCGACATCGGACCCGGCGCCGGCGAGGAAGGGGGACACGTCGTCGCCGCCGGCCCGCCGGCCGAGGTGGCGAAATCGATGGAAAGCCGCACGGCGCAGTACCTCGCGCGCTACCTGGCTGGCGCAGCGTAGTGCGGACGTCCTCGTCTGCATCCGGCGTGGCGTCCCGCCCGACGGTGGTTTCTGAACCTGCCGCACGACTGTAGATGCAAGTAGCGGCGTGTCACGTTCGGACATAAACTGCGCAAAACATCAGGAGGCAGTGATGCGACGTGCAGCGATCGTCCTCTTCGCGATAGCCGTGTTGTGCGCCGGTTTTTCGATGCAGGCCAGGTCCGGCTGGTCAGGAACCTACTTCGTCAACGGCACGAATCCCGGCGTCGGCGCCTACACCGGCCGGCTCACCATCTCTCCGCGCGGCGACGTGTACGACGTGAGCTGGACGATCGCCAAGGAGCACTACACCGGCGTCGGAATCGTGGTGAACGACACGCTGTCGGTCGCCTACACCGGCGGCGATCGTTCCTGGTTCGGCGTAGCCTCCTATCGCCAGCGCTCCGACGGCACCCTCGACGGCCGCTGGGCCGTCCACGGCGGCGCGAGAGTCCCGGGAACGGAAATCGCGACGCGAAGGTAGGTTCGTTTCGTAGCGCTACTTACGCCCGGCGCGACTCTTCTTCGGTGCGCGCTTCGACGACTCGTTCAGCTTCACCGCTGCGCGAATCAACGCCTTGAACGCGCTCTCCTTGATCGCGTCGCCCTCGTGGATGTCGATGGCGCGCCTGGTGTTCCCTTCGAGGCTGGAGTTGAAGAGTCCGGACGGATCCTCCAGCGACGCGCCGTTCATGAAGGTCAGCTTCACGACGTTCTTGTAGGTCTCGCCCGTGCAGATGATGCCGTCGTGCTCCCACACCGGCACCCCTCGCCACTTCCACTCCTCGACCACCTCGGGATCGGCCTGCTTGATGAGCGCGCGGATTCGAGACAGCGTCGCGCCGCGCCAGTCGTCCAGCTCAGCGATCCTTTGATCGATTAGCTTAGAGGGAGATTCATCGTTCTTCGCCATGTCGTTTCTCCTGGCATTCGCACGGAAGTGATCCGCAGATGGACGCAGATCTTACGCAGATGATGCCACCAAAACCGGTAGGTCCTGGACTTCAGGAAAAAGGAAGACTTCTGATCGGATAGGTTCTGGCCCTCTTCGAAAAGGCAAAAATCGAATAGCAATAGGTCTGGGGCCTATAGCAATAGGTCTGGGGCCTATAGCAATAGGTCTGGGGCCTATAGCAATAGGTCTGGAGCCTATAGCAATAGGTCTGGAGCCTATTGCTATTGGTTCTTGACCTATTCGAAAAGGTTAAAACGAATAGCAATAGGCTTGGAACCTATACCAATAGGCTCTGGACCTATTGCTTTTCGATTTTCAGCTGTTTTCAGCTCGATCCTCGGGACGTAGAGCTCCAACCAACCGTCCCTTCAGGAGGTCACAGCCGGCCAGGCCAGCGCCGCAGCGAGGTCCGGAAGCACCGTCGCCAGCTCCTCGGCATGTGCCGAGGCGACGTCCTCTAACTCGCGGGTGAGGATGGCGTCGATCGATGAGCCGTCGCGGCGAGCCAGCTCGCGGAGAACATCGCGCTGATACCGCGGAACGCGGGCGCGCAGCTCGACGAGGCGGATGGCCTCGGGGATCAGCCGAGGCGCGTCGTCGCCTAGGGCCTCTTCGATCGCCGACTGATCCCAGAGCCGCATCGCCGTCGCGATCAACTCCTCCTTCGCCACCTTCATCCCCATGCCAGTCGAAACCGCTATAATCACCCCATCCGCAATGTCCCGTTTCAGCTCCCGCAGCGACATCCCCAACAAATCCGCCGCCGTCATGAGCGGCACGTTCGGACGAGGGCTAAGGAAGATACGGCGGATGCTGATTGGGTCGGGTAAGGTCATGGTTTATCTCTTTCGATGGTACGCAATAGCATACCTCAATTCTCTCGCCTTGGCAACCGGAATCCGCCCGTGACGATCAAGACCCAACCGGAAGGAGTGATCTTTGGTCAGCGCCTTCGCGAGCTGCGAAGTGAGCGAAACCTCTCTCAATACGCTCTCGCCGATCTCTGCGGATCGAACAAGCCATTCATCAGTGAACTTGAGCGGGGCGTGAAGGTGCCGAGTCTAACGATGATTCTTCGACTCGCGGGAGCACTTGAATGCAGGGTCCGCGATCTCATCGACATCTTCGATGCAAAACGACCAGCCGGTAAGATCAAGAAGCCGTAATCTGGCGCGCAGATCAGCGACCTGCGTTTCTTGCATTAAGTCGAAGCCGCAACGAGCGAATCAATCTTTCCGAGTTTGGAACCCAGCTCCCGTTTTACGGAGTTGTACACGTGGTAACGCGGCATCACTGCGGCCGTGAGCGCCTCATCCGATAAAGCAGTCTTTACATCATCCAGTGTCCACTCCTTCGAATTCAGCAACGCCTGCACACCGATAATGGTCTCCACGAGATTTTGCTCGAACCAGCCGCGAACGGCGTCTGTAACGCGTTCGCGCACATCACCGGTCGCACCCTGAAGGTCTTTGCACCACCGATCGATCATGTCGGTGAATGCACGAAAATCACCGTTGATCCTGAGGACATTTTGATCAGCGAGATAACGAGCGGCACGATCTTCCATGTCACCCGGCTCTCGGCCGCCATTGGCAACGGTGACCCACTGAACATGTGGAAAGAGGTCGGGCTTCACCGCAGAACCCAGCACCCCGTCTTTTTTCTGGAATACAGAATAGATGCCCCCCGCTTGGCCTCCCTTAGTACCGCTGCGGCCACCTGTCCCGGTTTGCTGCTGGCCCCCCTGGGTCTTTGCTTCCCCGCCACGAACTGTACGATCCGGATCAACGTTAGTTGTCCCAGCAGGCGTTGGCCGATAGCGACTCACGCGATAAAGATCCATCAAGTTCTTTAGACGTTCGCGAATCGACTGAGTGTGATCAACTGCTGCCGAACCAGCAGCCCTTTCGTCGATCAAATCGCGGATTTCCTTCGGCATGGCCGAGCGAAACTCGGCGGACCAGTCAGCCCAAGGTAGTGCTTCGTTGTTGACCAACAGCATCGTACGCGCCGTGTTGGTGGTAATGGAACGACCGCCATCCGGCAACGGTTCCACATAAACGACGACTTGGCGATAGCCGAACAAAACGCCTAGCTGCTGCAGCCGCGCCATTGCTGCACGGCCGCTCGCCACCTCGTACAATTCCTTGTTGTGCAAGGCTGCGACGTGTCCGCTCGACTCGATATAGCCGGAGTTCTGGCTGATCGCCTCCTCATCTTTAAGAATCCACCAATGCGCTGAGCCACCCGACAGACGGACCGTACCCGAGCTCAGGCTGTGTTTATCGAGGTACTCACATTGGCCGGTGACCGTGCGCAGGATGTTCCGGTCCTTATCTGCCCGCGCCACCTTCCAACCTTCACGAGCACGAACAGTGATGCCATCAGGGAACTCGAAAAATCTTGTATTCAAGTATCGCGAAATCCAGCGCGATGGTGCGGGTGCACTAATTGGCGGCTCCATGGTGTCAGCCTCCGCCGAATTGCCAAGTAGAACGACCATGGTTCCATGTTCAGCTATGGCGCTCGGCTTGACATCGTCTTCGACCTCGACGTAATGACCAAAGGACCCGTCTGGCCGTTGGAACTGGCGGAGTCCGTACTGACCGGTTTCCGGATCGCGCCACAGATGGACCATCGCACCCATTCCGTTTTTCCAGGAGAGGTAAATGAGCCCATGATGATTCCGGGTAGCGGCAGCAATCTTGGCTCCCACTCCATAGTTGCCTGTAAGTGACTGTGTTGCGACCGAGGATGACAGGTGGTTCACGTACTTAACCATCTCGCCGCCCGTCATGCCGTCGCCTGTATCGTAGACACACAGCTTGTACGTGCCGGTCTCGTCTAGATCTAGAGAGTTCCAGTCAACATCCCAGACAATTTCCCCGCGTTTCTGTTGCGTTCGGAGGATTGCGTCAATGGAGTTCTGGGTGAGTTCGCGAAGGAACTGCAACGGGTGACAATCCTCGCCAAGCCTGTCAAGCAAGAACCCGGTGTTCGCGACCTCTAGCTTAAGCGTTTTCTCAGAAGAGGAGCGGATCTTTGGCATTTACAACCTCCGTTTCTGCCAGGTGGAGCGTCTCGACCCGATCAGACGTAAGTGTTCAGCTTCTTGCGGAAAGAGGTGGGGGGCGATGCGCCAGCGACCTATAGACCGAATCAGCGGAACGTAGGTAAAAAGGATAGCACCTTTTTCGCGCGCGAGAGAAGGCGTCGTCTCAAAGTAAGCCGGCTAGGTTGCAATTACCCAGCACGCTTGGCCTATCAGCCAGCGGCGTTGAGTGTGACGATTACTCACTGGATTGATCGATCTCGTCGTCAGGGGGAGGGCACATTACAGGCGGCTCTTCCGAGTAAATGCTGACTTGAATCTGCTGCTTCCAATCAGGCCACTCCTGGACTTTCTGCTTCGCTTCTTCGAAGATCGACCAAAAGTTGTGGCTATCGTTTGCCATGTGACGCCCCCCGTCGGAGATTATCGCGCAGATTCGCTTCGATGCTCCGAAGTTTGTCCTCTATCTCCACCAGAGTCTTCTCCTCGAGATCGATGTACGACGCCGGGATGAGAGGTAGCCGCGGCTCTGCTGTTGAGGCGTTCCACTCGATACGAAGCCCTTCGGGAGTCTTCCGTTCCAGAGTCTTGCCAACACTTGTCGTCGTCGAGAAGAGGTCCATGTACCTTCGCGGTCCGACGCCGGCAAACGGAAGAAACTCTACCTTGGGTAGACCCGCCGCTGGCTGCTGCTGATACCCAATGGAAATGCCGTCCGAATGAAGTTTCGCGGCGAGACTTTTCGGATAGGGTTCGACATAAAGCACCTTCTTCACGCCAGCGGTCAGAATGAGACGAGCGCATTCGTGGCACGGGAACGTTGTTGTGTAGAGCACGCAATCGCGGATTGACGCTCCAACGCGTGCCGCGGAGAGCAGGGCCTCCATCTCCGCATGCGTGGTTCGGCCGAACTCGAGAAGGCTCAGCACTCTCGTGCCGCGAAGAGCTCTCCTCACATCGGCCATGGATGGCGGCTCCTTGATGAGCTTCTGCACCTCCATCCGTTGAAAAAGTTCGCCAAGCATGTTCTCACTCAGCTCGTTCGAGGAATCCCGCGTTCGCTTCAGATCACGCGCGTCATCAACATCTTCCGCCCAGTAAAGTCCGCCGCCAGCCCGCGGAACGTCGTTGCAACCCAGGCCAAGGATCTCGCCTCTTTCCGTGGCTGCTACGGCGCCGACCTGACGTGCGAGCGCTCCGGAACGCATCGATGCGGCGTATGCGAGAAACATCAAGTATTCGTCTTTCGACGGCGTGTGGCCCAGGTTTCCCATCACAAGCTCAACGAACCGGCGCAACGCCACGGACGCCGCGTCAAAGGCTCTCGGAGATTCGTCTTCGAGTGACACGAAAAAGTCGGAGAGATGGAAAGTGTCTCGCAACTTTTGCCCGGCATAGTCAGGCTCGTTCTCATCTTTCTCGATGAGCTGCCGAGCAGTCTTCCTGATGAGTTTGAATCCCGGCGCGGATTCGGCGACATCACGAGCCCGAGCGATCGCAACAGCGAGACTGTTCTCGCGGACAGACGGCGGCGAGGACGCGCCGATCAGAAAGAACCCTACCCCATAGATGCGCCGCATCAAGTGCGTCTCTTCAGGCGTTTTCAGTGAGTGAATGATCGACGCACGCGATCGTTTTGGATCGCGACTGCGGCCAATTTTGCCGGCCGCATATGCGGCGAGGATGGCAGGGTCGCCGGAGAGACGTCGCAAGGCATTGCCCGCTTCCATGTAGGAAAGAAGGCGTTGATCTTCGGGAGCACTCTCCAGACGAATCGGTTCTCCCTCCGTATCGCACAGTTGGACCTCGCCATGAATCTCCGCAATGAGGTCGCTGATGCGGACCCTTTGAACGTCCTCGTACCCCACTTCGTGCAGTCGGGCCTCAAGCTCGTTCCCGACGAACTTGAGATCAGTTTTCACGGGCCCGACCAGACCGAATACAAGTTCAGGTAGGACGCGTGGGCGAGACGCGAAAGCCTTCTCGCGCGCGACCCGATGACGTTTCTTGGGTTCCGCTCTTGGCGTCTTCTTGGCAGGCATGCCTGGTTCGCAGCGACGTCTTATCTAGGGATTTCTGCAGTTTATCGCAGGCTTGAACGTCAAGCGTCGTTTTACGTCATGCCGTTGAGGGTATGACGCGAATACGGAACGCATCGTGCGAGCTTAGAATCCCCCTCCCATGCCGCCCTCCCCCACCCTGACCGCCCGCGTCCGCACGGAGTTGGCGCGTACCAAGGCGTTCAAGGCCATCAGTAAGCGCGTCGAGGAGGGGCGTGTTGACGTCACGGGGGCGGCGGTCGAGGCACGAGCGCTGTGTCTGGCGACCTTGCAGGACGCGACGAAAAAGCGGATCGCGATCGTTGTTCCCGGCGATGCGGCGATCGATGATTTCGAGGCTTCGCTGAGGCTTTTCCATCACGAGGCTCGGTGTGTGTCGGCGTATCCGTCGCCTTCGTTGTCGCCGTATCAGGATCTGGCGCCTTCGCTCGGGGTCGTGCGGAACGAGATCCGGGCGCTGGGGATGTTGATCGATCGCAGCGTTGAGATTCTGATCGTGCCGGCGCGGGCGTTGTTTTCGCGGCTGCCTCGGCCGGAGGAGTTTGCGTCGCGCATCGTTAGGATTGCCGAGGGCGATGAGCTGGAGATGCGGGAGCTGTTGGAGCGGCTGGTGGAGAATGGCTTCGTGCGGACGGATCTCGTTGGCGAGGCGGGGGAGTTCGCGTTTCGGGGAGGCATCCTCGATCTTTTTCCGCCGAATACGGCGAAACCGGTTCGCGTGGAGTTGTTCGGGGACACCGTCGATTCGTTGAAGTGGTTCGACGTCGAGACGCAGCGTTCCGAGGATGAGAGCGGTCCCGTCAGCGTGCTGCCGATGGGGCAGTTTGCGGTGACTAAGGCGATGCGGTCGGCGCTGGCGCGGCGGCTGTCGCTCGACTTCATGGATCCGCTGTTCAAGCGCGACGTCGCGGACAAGATCGACCGGCTGAACGAGAACGGGACGTTTCCGGGGATCGAGCATTACGTGCCGGTCGCGGCGGAGACGGTGTCGTTTCTGGAGTACCTCGATCCAGCGGAGTGGATGTTCGCGCTGATCGAGCCGGACCAGATCACGACGAATGTGGCCAAGTTCGAGTCGGTGCTGCGGATGGAGTACGACGCGGCGGCGGAAAAGGGGCGGGCGGTGTATCCGCCGGAGAAGCTGACGACTGCGGGCCCCGAGGTGCTGGGATTTCTTGGAGCGGCCCGGCTGGCGTTTTCCGAGGTTCATGTTGGGCGGGCTTCGACGGCGGGCGGGACGCCCGCGGTCCCAGGAGAATTCGAAGAATTTCGGCTTCGCGCGCCGCAGGTGGATCGGTACACGAACCGGTTGCCGGAGTTCACGTCCGACGTGAAGCGCGGGCATGAGAGCGGGCGGCGGCAGCTGTTCTTCGCGGCGACGAAAGGCGGGCGGGAGAAGGTCGAGCGGCTGCTGAAGGAGTTTGATGTTCCGTTCGTTGCGTCGAGCGACTCCTTAGAAAAAGAGATCGTCATCGCCGATGGCGCGCTCCCGCGCGGATTCGATTTCGAGGAGTTGAACCTCACCGTTTACTCGGAGTGGGATCTGTTCGAGCCTCCGACTTCGACGCGTGTCGGCGGGAAGAAGCGGGCCTCCGAGGCGTTCGTAACGGACCTGCGGGATCTGAAGGTGGGCGACTACATCGTCCATGTCGATCACGGCGTCGGGCGTTTTCATGGACTGCAGCGCATTCCGTTTGGGGCAAATGAACGCGAAGTGATGGAGATCGAGTACTCCGGCGGCGGCAAGTTGCTGATGCCGATGGAGAACCTCAATCTCATCCAGAAATACTCGGGCGGGGCGGACACGCAGCCGAAGCTGGACAAGCTCGGCGGCACGGCGTGGGCGCGCACGAAGGCGTCGGTCAAGAAGGCGATGCGCGACATGGCGGACGAGCTGCTGAAGCTCTACGCCACGCGTCAGATGGTGCAGGGTCACGCGTTTTCGAAGGACTCGCCGTGGCAGTTCGAGTTCGAGGATGCGTTCGAATTCGACGAGACGGAGGACCAGGAATCGGCGATCGACGACGTGAAGTCGGACATGGAGTCGCGCAAGCCGATGGACAGGCTGCTGTGCGGCGACGTCGGATATGGCAAGACGGAGGTCGCCATGCGAGCCGCGTTCAAAGCGGTAATGGATGGGAAGCAGGTGGTCGTGCTCGCGCCGACGACCGTGCTCGCGTATCAGCATTACCGCACGTTCCTGCGGCGCTTCGCGTCGTTCCCGGTGACGATCGAGCTGATGTCGCGGTATTACGGCGCCAAAGAACAGAAGGCGATTCTGAACAAGCTCGAAACGGGCGAGATCGACATCATCATCGGCACGCACCGCGTTCTTTCGAAGGACATCCAATTGAAGGACGTCGGACTTTTAGTCATCGACGAAGAGCAGCGCTTCGGCGTCGGACAAAAAGAAAAACTGAAGCAGATGAAGAAGGCGATCGACGTGCTGTCGATGTCGGCCACGCCGATTCCGCGTACGCTGCATATGTCGCTGGTCGGCATCCGCGACATCTCGGTGATCGAGACACCGCCGAAGGACCGGCTGGCGATTCAGACCGCGGTCGTGTCGTTCACGGACGAGTTCATCCGCGAGGCGATCGAGTTCGAAGTCGGACGCGGCGGGCAGATTTTCTTCGTGCACAACCGCGTCGAATCGATCTATGGAATGAAGGAGTATCTGGAGAAGCTCGTCCCCGGCATCAAGGTCATCGTCGGCCACGGGCAGATGGAGGAACGCGAGCTGGAGCGGGCGATGCTGGCGTTCATCCAGCGCGAGTACGACGTGCTTCTGGCGACGACGATCATCGAGAACGGCATCGACATCCCCGCCTGCAACACGATCCTCATCAATCACGCGGAGCGCTTCGGATTGTCGCAGCTCTACCAGCTCCGAGGACGCGTGGGACGCAGCGACCGGCTGGCGTTCTGCTATCTGCTCGTTCCGAGCGACAAGATCCTGACCTCCGACGCCCGCAAGCGCCTGGCGGCGATCCAGGAGTTCTCTGACCTCGGCGCCGGCTTCCGCATCGCGGCGAAGGACCTCGAGATCCGCGGCTCCGGCAACATCCTCGGCGGCGAACAATCCGGCCAGATCGCCGCGGTCGGCTTCGAGATGTACACCCGCCTGCTCGAGGAGACCATCCGCGAGATGAAGGGCGAGCGCATCGAGGAGGAGGTCGAAACGTCGATGAACCTCGGCGTCGACATCTACATCCCCAAGAATTACATCGGCGAAGAAAACCTGCGCATGACGTTCTACAAAAAGATCGCCTCGGCATCGACCGACGACCGATTGGAGGAGATCCGCAACGAGCTGCGCGACCGTTTCGGCGCACTGCCGCAGAACGTGGAGAACCTGATCCGCTTCGTGCAAGTGAAACGCTTCGCGCAACACATGGGCGTGGTCTCGATCGTCCGCGAAGGCGCGCGGGCGGTGGTCAAGCTGACGGCGCAGGCGAAGGTCGATCCGAACAAGCTGCTGGTGCTCATCCAGCAGGACCCGCACGTGAAGTTCTCGCCGAACGGCGTGCTGACGTTCCCGCTGAAAGTGCAGGGGCCGGAAGTGATCGATGCGATCGAGATGACGTTGCGAGGATTGGCGGCGTAAATAATTCAAAGGGAACGGGTTCACGCGGGGCACGCGGAGAGGCGGGGAAAAACAACTTCGTGCGCTCCGCCTCACCGCGTACTCCGCGTGACACGCCCTTGTTGTGCTGTTACTTGATCAGAGTCAGCCAGCGCATGACATCATCCGCCATCGTCTCGAAACTCGGCGCGATGAAGAGCTTCTGTTGATATTGCGTCGGATCGTACGGCGTGTTGGCGATCTCCTCGACATTCCAATCGTGCAGCTCTTCTTCCTTTTCGAAACGACCGAGCTCGCCGAATGACGACAGCAGTCCGGCGCCGTAGACCCGAAGGCGGCCTCGCTCGCGGACGACGCCGAATTCGAGGGTGTACCAGTAGAGGCGGCCGATGCGCTCGATCGTTTCGGGATCGTCGTGCGCGCGAAGCGCTGCCTCGCCGAATGCGCGATTGAGCGCGACGAACGTCGGATCGGCGAACGTGGCGGCGTGGCCGATCAGCTCGTGGACGACGTCCGGCTCGGGCGTGTAGAGCGGGACGCTGTGATGGCGCATGTACTGCGTCGAGAGAAATGTGTCGCGTCCGAGTTGCGAGAGAAACGACTTCGCGGCGACGAGACCCGCAACGGGCGTCATGCGAAATCCGAGGAGCGGCTGGATGGTGGCGTTGACGGCTGTGAGCTGCGGAATGCGTTCGCGGGACAAGGCGATGCGATGGCCGGCCTCGCGGTACGCGCGGCACGCATAGCGCTCGTGCAGCGGATCGAGATGGCGCCAGACCTCGGCCCACACATCGTGCTCCTGTTCGGTGTAGCCGATCGACGGAACCGGCTGACCCTCGCGATAGTCGAGCGCCGCCCGCGCGATTTCGTTGCGCCGGCGGCGGTAAACCGCATCGTGGAAGCCGGGATGATCGGCATCCAGTTGCATGAGCTCCGCGGGAGCGTTTTCGTCGATCTGTGCTTGTGAAGTGAGCATCGTGACTTCAGTATCCGATCAGATCCAACTCGTCGGGGGATAGATCCGCCGAGGCGATCGAGACCCAGCCGTCGCCGGTGAGGTTGTCGGTGCTGCTGGCGTAGCCGACCCAGCTCACGAAGTTGTTGCCGGCGTCGGTGACCTGGTAGAGGATCGTGACCGCGCCGTAGTCGCCGGCGGGGATCGACTGCTGGATCATCCCGTAGGCCTTCACCGTCACCGTGGTGGTCGTCTGCAGTTTCTCGCCGATGAAACTGACCTTGTACACGTGGTCCGAACCATCGACGTTGACGATGCCGAAGTTCGTGCGGAAGTTCGCGTCCTGGCGCAGGCCGAGGGCGACGGCTTCGTCGATGTATTGGGCGGAGAGGGTGTCGGGATCGACAGCTTCGAACGGCTGCGACACGGTACCGGTCGAGCCGGGCTGTTTCGTGTAGATGCGCGAGAAGCCGTCGATGGCGCCGCTGTCGTCGAAATCGGTGCCGGTGGTCGGGATGAAGACCAGCGCACCGAGTCCCGAAGTGTTGAGCGCGGTGGCAACGAAGTCCTGCACGGTGACGAACTGGCCGGGAGGCAGCGTCACGATCTTGAAGCTGGCTGGGTCGAGAGTATTTGTCGCACCCTGCGCCCAGAAACCGACCAGGACCTGCTGCGCGGTGTCGCGGTAGTTGGCAAGCGTGACGTCGGAGCGGAAGAAAAGAGAGCCGCCGCCTCCAGCCACGCTGCCCGCGGCCGGGATGATGAAGGCGCGTGCGGAAACGGTGTCAGTGATCGCCGACGCGTGGACTCCGGTCTTGTGCGAGGCGCGCCGGGCCGCGCCGCGCGCTTTCACCTGCGCGAGCAGACGAGCCGGCAGGGCGGGATCGACGGCGGTGATGGTCAAAGCGGCGGGATTGCCAACGGTCATCTGCGAGCGCGGAACTCTGCGCGCGTAGAGCGGCAGCGAAAGAGCGAACAGCGAGAAAATCAGGGCCATTTTTCTCATAGCGGACAAGGTCTCCAGTGGGACGGCATTCTGTTTTGATGCCGGGTGCGGCGCAATCACCAATCGGCTACACTTCGCGCGCCCCGTGCGCCGCCTCGCCCTCGCCCTTGCCGCCGTATTGATCGCGGCCGCCGCCTGCCATCGAAAACCGTCGATTCCGCCGGACGTCGTCGCCCGCGTCGGCGAGCGCATGGTCACCCTCGGCGATTTCAAGCGCTACCTCGACCGCAACACCGGCACCGACCTGGCGCAGCTCGGTCCCGAAGTGGCCAGCGCCATGGTCGATCAGTATCTCGAGGAAGTGATCCTCTCCGAGTACGCGGCCACGCACGGCGTGGAGATTCCGGCGGAACAGATCGCGTCGGCGGTCCGCAACGATGCCGGCGTCACGGTCATCGAGAAGCGCGACGAGATGCGACGGCAGAAGCTGATCGGCGATCAATCCGAAAACGTTCCGGCTCCATCCGATGCCGACATTCGCGCCTATTACGAGCAGCATCCGGCCGAATTTCGCAGCGGTGAGGAGGTGCACGTCAAACAGATCCTCGTGCACGACGAAGCGATCGCCAACGACATCGCCGCGAAGCTGAAGGCGGGGACGCCGTTCGAGGAGTTGTCGAGCCAGTATTCGCTCGCGCCGAATGCGAAAAAAGGCGGCGAGATCGGCTACGTCAGCCGCGGCGAACTGCCCAAGATGTTCGAGGACGAGATCTTCGCGCTCAAACCGGGCAGCGTCAGCGGCATCATCCGCACCGACGCCAGCTTCCACCTTTTCAAGGTCGAGGATCGCCGTGCGCCCGGCGTGATCGACCTGCAGACGGCCGCGCCGGTGATCCGCGAACGTCTCAAAGACGACGCCATCCGCCAACGGATGGCTCAGCTCGTCGCCAAAGCCCGTTCCGAGCTGCAGGTAGCCGTCCTCACCAAGCGCCTCCCGTTCAAGTACACGGGCGGCTTCCCGAAGTCCGAAAACGAATAAATCCCCTCGGCAGCACCGTTCTCGGTCCGTACAGCAACCGCAGCCCCTACTTACCCGTCAAAGAAAAACGCATGAAGAAAACGATTCTCGCACTCGCCATCACCGCCACCGCGGCCACGCTTTCGGCCGCCCAACTCGTCGAAGCGATCGTCATCCGAGTCGGCGACCGCGTCGTCACCCGCACCCAGTACGCGCGACGCCTTCACGACGGCTTCACCGAGATCGAGCAGACCTCGACGTCGCCCGCCGAAGCGGCGACGAAGAAAGAGGAGCTGCGGAAGAACCTTTCCACCGATCTCATCGCCGAGCTCCTGATCAAGGACCGCGCGGACCGGCTCGGCCTCAACGTCACCGCCGACGAGCTGAAGGACGCGATGGCGCGCCTGAAAGATCAGTACGGGATCAAGACGGAAGCGGAGTTCGACGAGTCGCTGAAGAAGTCCGGCATGGCTCGCGCCGACATGGAAGCGCGCCTCCACGACACGATCCTGATGAACAAGGTCTTCGCCCGCGAGCTGCGCCAGCGCGACGAGCTGGCCGACAAAGAGCTGCGCGAGCGCTACGACCGCGAGAAGGAACGCTATCGCCTTCCCGAGCGCGCCCGCCTTCGCGAGATCATCGTCATCAAGCCCGACGATCCGTCGAAAGTCGAGGCCGCGCGCGAGCGCGCGAACGCGCTTGCGACGCAAGCCCGCACCGGCGATTTCGCCAAACTGGCCACCACCTCCTCCGACGCCGGCACCAAAGAAAAAGGCGGAGACCTGGGCGAAGTCGCCCGCGGCGAGCTCCTCCCCGACCTCGACAAAGCCGTCTTCAACGCCACCGCCGGCACGGTTCTCGGTCCGATCGAGACGAAGTCCGGCTGGCACATCCTGAAGGTCGAGACGCGCCTGCCGTCCGAAGTGCCGGCCTTCGAATCCGTCAAAGATCGCCTGCGCAAGGATGCGAGCGAAGACGCCTGGCAGCGCGATTACAAGGCCTACATCGAACGCCTGCGCAAAGACGCATTCATCCAGATCAACGAGCAGAACGTCCCGAGCGTTTAGCCGGCACGGCCGGCGGCGGCTGGTTGCCCAAGGCTCGACCGCCATCGCATCAAGCATCAAGGCCGGATCTACACCCGGTAGCCGAGTGCACAAGAGTTGGTGCCCTCGGCTGCCCATTTTCCTTCCATCAGTAGAGTTTGACGCCGATACGAGTCGTCGCGTCTAACCTCTTCGCATGCACGAACTGATCGCTGACATGCCGATGGACGAGCGTCCCCGCGAACGGATGCTCACGCACGGAGCAAAAAGCCTTTCTGACGCCGAGTTGCTCGCAGTCCTGCTGGGCTCCGGAATCCGCGATAAAAACGCAATTGAGCTCGGCCGCGATCTGCTGCGCGGCGGCTTTTCCACACTGGCGCAGTACGATGCCGAGCAACTCGCGAAATGGGAGGGGATGGGCGTCGCGAAATCGACGCGCATCATCGCCGCCTTTGAGCTCGCGCGCCGCCTCGCCAAAGACAAACCGGGCGATCCGCCTCACTTCGACGTGAATACATTCAGCCGCGGCTTCATCGCCCGCAGCCGCTCGATGACGCAGGAGCACCTCGGCGCGCTCTTTCTCGACTCACGCAGCCGCGTCCTGCGCGAGCGCGAAATCTATGTCGGTACCGCGTCACGAGCGCTCGTCTCAACGAGAGAGGTGATTCGGTATGGGCTCGATGCCAACGCCAGCGGCGTGGTCCTCTTCCACAACCACCCCTCAGGCGATCCGTCACCGTCGAAAGAGGACCTCTCCTACACGAAGAAAATCCGCAGCTCGCTGCGCCTGGTCGACATGCACCTCGTCGATCACATCATCGCCGGCGCTCAGGGATTCACATCGCTGAGCGCGCGCAACTTCAGATGAGAACTAGCCGGCCACGAGCGCCGGCTTGCGAAGCGTTTCGTTTCGCTCGGCGTAGACCGGCGTGAACCAGTGGTAGCGATCGGGAATGAGGCCGGCGATGTAGTCGAAGAACTCTTTCTGGATGCGTTCCGTGATCGGTCCGCGGCGTCCGTTGCCGACCGGTACGCGGTCGATGCTGCGAATCGGCGTGACCTCGGCGGCGGTGCCCGTGAAGAAGACTTCGTCGGCGACGTAGAGCAATTCGCGCGGGATCAATGATTCGACGACTTCGAAGCCGAGGTCGCGCGCGATCGTCACGACGCTGGCGCGCGTAATGCCGGCCAGGATCGAGGCGCCGAGCGGCGGCGTCATGATCTTGCCGTCGCGGACGACGAAGACGTTTTCGCCGGAACCTTCGCTGACGTATCCGTTGACGTCGAGCGCGATCCCTTCCGCGTATCCGTCCGCCGCGGCTTCCTGGCGGATGAGGATCGAGTTCATGTAGTTGCCGGTCGCTTTCGCCAGCGCCGGGAAAGTGTTCGGAGCCATGCGGTTCCACGACGACACGCGCACGTCGACGCCCTGCTCGATCGCCTCGGGGCCGAGGTACTTGCCCCAATGCCACGCGCCGATGACGACGTCGACCGGGCATGCGGCAGGGAAAACGCCGAGGGAGTGGAATCCGCGATAGACGACGGGGCGGAGATAGCAGTCGTCAAAATGGTTGGCCGAGACGATGTCGACGCACGCCTTCTTGAATTCGTCGGGCGTGTAGGGAACCTCCATCCGGTAAATGCGGCAGCTGTCGTACAGGCGCCGGATGTGATCGTCCAACCGGAAAATGGCCGGCCCCTGGTTGCTCGTGTCGTAGCAGCGAATGCCTTCGAAGAGGCCTGAGCCGTAGTGGAGGGCGTGCGTGAAAACGTGGATCTTCGCGTCGGCGAAATCGATAAGCCGCCCGTTCATCCATACTTTTTTTACTTCATCGAACGGCATCGGAGCCTCCTGATCGGTGGGCAGCGGTGGACGGGCAAAAACCTGCGCGCCGAGGCTGAAAAGTTGCCGGAGTATAGGTTCCGGTCTTTCAGCAAGTCAAACCAGGCGGGCGAGGCGGTTATCTGCTGAATTTACGCCAGAACCAGCAGCGCCATCATGACGACGAGGTAAATATTCGAGGCCATGAAAAGCCGCCGTGCGTGGACGGGGGTTCGGGCGTTGAGAAAGGCGAAACTGGCGAAGGTGAGCATTCCTCCCGCAACGACTGCGCCCGTGAGATAGACGAAGGTGCTCAGCCCAAACAGCGGGGGCAGCACGCTCACCGTGAGTAGCGCGAAGCTGTAGAAAACGGCGTGGCGCGCGGTCGTGCGGCCGTCGTCGTCGCGAACCGCGAGCATGGCGAAGCCGCCGCGCGCGTAATCGTCGCGGTACATCCAGCTGATGGCCATGAAGTGCGGCAACTGCCAGAAAAAAAGAATCCCGAAGATGATCCAGCCGCCGGTGCCGAGAATGCCGGTGGCGGCGGTCCACCCCATCAGCGGCGGAATCGCGCCGGGGATCGCGCCGATGAGCGTGCAGATCGTCGAGACGCGCTTCAACGGCGTGTAAATGAAGATGTAGCTGATCAGCGTGAACGCGCCGAGAGCCGCGGTCAGCCAGTTGACGGCCAGTCCGAGGTAGAGCGTGCCGATGATCGAGATGGCGACGGAGAAGACAAGCGCCGCGCGCGGCGAGATGCGGCCGTCCGGCAGCGGACGAAGACGTGTCCGGCGCATCTTCGCGTCGTGATCGCGTTCGGCGTATTGATTGAGCGCGTTCGTTCCGGCCGCGACGAGCCCCGTGCCGAGGAGCGTGTTCAGAAGCAGCAGCCAATCGACGTGCTGTGCGGCGAAAAAGTAGCCGGCGGCTGTCGTGATCAAGACCATCATCACGATGCGCGACTTCGACAGTTCGAGGTAATCGCGCGTGACGTTGGCGAATCCCGCCGGCCGCTCCAGCACCAACACGTCGCTCATGCCGCAACCTCGGATGCCAAAAGCACTCCAGCCCGCTGCCGGCGCGTGCGCCAGCCGATCGTCCGCGCCGTCAGCGCGGTGATGAGCGAGAGGCCGAGCGTCGCCGCGCCCGTCATGACGTGGACGCTGGTGATGACCGGCTGCTTGCCGCTCCAGACCACGTATCCGCCGAGCGCGATCTGAATCAGCACGACGGTGACGAGGAGATTCGAGAGTTGCCGTAGCGGATGCAGCGATTCGAATCGCCGCAAGCGGATGGCGAGGTAAATCACGAGCGCGCCGACGCACACACCGCCGACGCGGTGCGCAAAGTTGACGGCGATTTCGAGGGTTGTGAAGTGCGGCACGAGACGCCCAAACGACATCGGGAAGTCAGGAATTGCCAGTCCGGCTCCGAGGTGCCGCATGGTCGCGCCGACCAGGATCTGGGCATAGGCAACGAGGAGGAGCAACGTCGTCAATCCGATCGGAGCGTCGCCCTTTTCCATCGCGCGCGACGTCCGGAACCAGTTCGACGTGAAAAACGCGATCGAGGCGTTGAGACAGAAGAAGATTTCTGCGAGTCCCGCATGCGCGATCGAAACCGAATGCGGCAGCAGCAGCAGGACCGTCACGCCGCCGAGTACGCCTTGCGCGATCACTGCGCCGACAGAGCACCAGCCGAGGATGCGCGTGAAGCGTTTCGGCTCGCGCAGTTGCAACCAGATCGCCTGGATCACCGTGAGGAGGCCGACCGTCGCGGCGATCATGCGGTGGCCGTGCTCGTAGAAGATCCCGCCGATCATCGGCGGCATCACCATTCCGTACGAGAGCGGCCAGTCAGGAACGGCCAGGCCGGAGCCGGTGGAGGTCACCATCGCGCCGGCGAAAATGAGGAACAGCGTCGATGCCGCCACGAACTTCGCATAACGCCGCAGCCACACCGGGGTGACATCCGAATGCTTCAAGGCTGCAGCCGCTCCGAGGACAGGTTTCATCGATTACGAGCCAATGCTTGTTTGTGCGGGCGGCGCGGTCGCCAGCCACTTCTTGAAGTTGTCTTTCGAGTGAACGAACATCTGGCCGCGCATGCGGTAATGCCCGAGGCCGCAGAGCTGCGCGCACGCGATTTCCCACTTGTCGCGATCTTCCTTCGTCTCGTTCGTCATTACCGGCGTGAAGTGAATGGCGATCTCCATCCCCGGAATGGCGTCCGTCTCGACACGCATCACAGGGAGCTTGAAACTGTGGATGACGTCTTTTGACGTCACGTGGATCACCACAGGCCGATTCACTTCCAGGTGCAGATCATTGAGGGTGACGATGTCGTCCTTCGCATTCGGATCCTTGAGATCGAGGCCGAGGGGATTGGACGAGCTGACGAGTTTGATGTCGCGTTTGCCAAAAACGCCGTCAGGGCCGGGATATTGAACGTTCCACGCGAACTGCTCGGCCACAATGCGCAATTCCAGCGGATTCGAGGCCGGCGGCGGTACGTGCGTCCAGCGATACCACATCGGAATCGAGAAGCCGACGAGGAGGATGACTTCGACGACCGCCACGCCTGCTTCCGTGTACGTCGAAAAATGACTTCTCACTCCGTGGTAATCCGCTTTCGGATTGCGTTTGGCATTGAACCGCCAGAGCGCGTAGGCGAAATAAAGTCCCCATCCGATGAACAGGATCAGCATCAGCCAATGCACGTTCGCGCTGAGGCGGTCGAGGTAAGGGCCGTGCTCCGAAGCGTCGACCGGCATCCACTGCGCTAAGAATTTTTCCATTGACGCTACCCTTCCCGGCGCTACAGCGCCGCTCCCCCGTCCAGAACCTGGAACGATTCCCGCCGGCGGCGTAACTCTTTCGCACGCCGCCAGAAGGTCCAGAACAATGCGATAAATCCGACCTGCACGAACCCGACGACGCCGAGCATAAACATGATGGCGTTATTCGAGCTCTTCGTCATCGGTGAGCCGGGCGCGCCATAGCAGACCGGGCACGCCGAGACGATTGACGGCACGAACAATAGACACACGGCAATCACGACAAACTGAGTCTTGCGAGTCATGGCAATTCCTTCAGCTTGTGAAAGACGCGCGTTCCGTACCAGACAAGCGACGCCCCGCCTGTTACGCCGAAAATGATCATCGAAATCCCCAGCGAGCTCCGCGCGGCCATGAAGTCGCGTACGCCCCACACGGTCAGATACAGCATCAGCGCAACCGACACTGTAATGAAGACGACGTGAAAGACGCGCAGTGACATTTACGATCCGAACGGATTGGCGTGATGGCTGATCGGCAGCGCCATCAGGAAAATGAAGAAGATCACGGTGAGAATCAGAATGCCGTAGATAACTTTCTTCTCCGACAGCAGATGCATGAAGAAGCCAGCCACGAGGAAGCCCTTCACCGAGGCGATGATCAGCGCCACGATGATGGCCTGATGCACGGGGAGATTGAGGCCATAGCACGCGCCGACGGTCAGCGCCGTCAGCACCGCCAGACCGGCGAAAACGGCCAGGTAAACCTTCATCTCTTTCCGGATCTGTTCCGGGCTGTGATGATGCGCATTGGGATCGCCAATGCCCGCGTGTTCGTGGATGTCGACGCCGGGCTCCACCGCTGCTGCAGGATCAGTCACGTCGTTGCTCCTTCTACATGAGGTACAGAATCGGGAAAAGGAAAATCCAGACAAGATCGACAAAGTGCCAGTAGAGACCGGCGATCTCGATCCGGTTCGTATAACGCTCCGGCTCTTTGGCCCACATTTTCGCGCCCGGCCCGAGGAAATAGAGAAATACGATTACGCCGCCGAGGATGTGAAGACCGTGAAGGCCGGTCATCGTGAAATAGATGGCCAGGAAATTGTTCGTCTTCGGGAACCGGCCTTCCTGGAACTCGTGCGAATACTCGAACCCTTTGGCGGTCAAAAAGATGAGCGCACACAGCACGGTCGCGGAAATATAGATGCGGCCCTTCTTCAGATTGCCGAGCCGAAGGTGCGACCAGGCCATGACCACCGTGACGCTGGAGAGGATGAGGATGAACGTATTGAAGGTAGCCAGCTTGACGTTCAGAAACTCGTAGCCGCGCGGCCACGATTCGGCACCCGTCCGCAACAGAATCAGCGACGAGAACAGCGCGCCGAACAGCATGACTTCGGAGGCGAGAAACAGCCACACACCGAGTTTGCCGTTATAGAGGCCGGTGTCCGGACGCGGATGGACGTTGTACGGAATCTCCAGTTCTGCGTGACCTACTGAAGCGTGCGCGTGCGCGTCCATCAATTCTCCCTCATCGCCACTGCCGTCGCCGGCAGCAGTCCGCCGCCGCGCGGCGCCGGTTCCGTCACCGGCGTATGTTGCGGAATGAACTCGGCCGTCTCGCCGGGAACGCTGTATTCATAAGGCCCGCGATAGACGACCGGCAGCACTTCGAAATTGCCGTGCGCCAGCGGAGGCGACGTCGTCGCTGCCCATTCGAGCGTCGTCGCGTGCCACGGATTCGAGCCGAGGCCTTCGTCGCGCCGGCCCGCAGCGGCGGCAATTGCGTTGTAGAAGAAGTTGAAGATGAACGGCACCTGCGCCGCCAGGAGTCCGATCGCGCAGATGGACATGAACGGGTTCGTCTGCGACGCGATCTGTTTCGCGTGCGCGTACTGCATGCCGCCGTCATACAAGCGGCGCGAAACGCCGGCCAGCCCCTGCGCGAACATCGGGAAGAAGATGCCGTTGATGCAGACGAACGAAATCCAGAAGTGCACCTTGCCCCAGAATTCGTTCAGCTTGCGGCCGGTCGCTTTCGGGAACCAGTAGTAAATGCCGGCGAACATCGCGAAGATCGTCCCCGGCGCGACGACATAGTGGAAATGTCCGATGACGTAGTAGGTGTCGTGCAGATGAATGTCGGTGGCAGCGAGGCCGAGAGGAAGCCCCGTCAGTCCGCCGATGCCGAACATCGGCAGGAATGCCAGCGCGAACATCATCGGCGTATTGAACCGTATCGCACCGCCCCATAGTGAAATGAACAAGGAGCTGAGAATGATCACCGACGGAATCGAGATGATCATGGTCGTGGTCTGGAAGAAGGCGCTGATCGTCGTGCCCATGCCCGTCAGGAACATGTGGTGCGCCCACACGACGAACGACATGAAGCCGAGGAAGATGGTCGCGAAAACCATCGACTTGTAGCCCCACAGCGGCTTGCGCGTGTTGTTGGCGATGATTTCCGCCACGATTCCCATGGCCGGCAGAATCAGCACGTAAACCTCGGGGTGCGCCAGGAACCAGAAGAGGTGCTGCCACAACAGCGGATTCCCGCCGCCCGCGTTCGCAAGCGCCTGGCCGCTGACTACGAGGCCGCTCGGCAGGAAGAAGCTCGTACCGGCGACGCGATCCATAAGCTGCAGCACGGCCGCGGCCTCAAGCGGCGGAAATGCGAGCAGCAGCAGGAACGAGGTGACGAACTGCGCGTGCACGAAGAAGGGGAAGCGCATGTACGACAATCCCTTAGCGCGCAATTGAATGATCGTCACGATGAAATTGACGGAGCCGAGAAGCGACGACGTGATCAGGAAAACCATCCCGACCAGCCACCACGTCTGTCCTTGTGAAGCGATTACAGAGAGGGGCGGATACGACGTCCAGCCCGATTGCGCCGTACCGCCGGGCGCCAGGAAACTGGCCAGCATGAGCAGGCCGCCCGGAAAGTAGCACCAGTAGCTGGCCATATTCAGTTTCGGGAAGGCCATGTCCGGCGCGCCGATCTGCAGCGGGACGAGATAATTGCCGAACGCGCCGACGGCCAGCGGAACAATCCCCAGGAAAATCATGATCGTGCCGTGCATCGCGCCGAGCTGGTTGTAAGCCTCGGGCAACAACACTCCGCCGGGAGCACGGCTTTCACCCAAAACTTTCATGATGCTGAAGGCCTGACCGGGCCAGCCGAGCTGCAGGCGCATCAGGATCATCAGGCAAAATCCGAGGAGGAGGAAAAGAAGCGCGGTAACGCCGTACTGGATGCCGATCCATTTATGGTCGGTGGAGAAGACATAGCGGCGAATCCATGGCAGATGATGCCCGCCATGCGCGTCGGCGAGCTTCTCGTCCTCCATGACGCGCAACGCTTCGCGCAACGCCTTGTGCGCTTCGTCCGCGTACATCCATTGCGAACCTACCCGGATCTGTCGTCTCAATGCCATTGCGGCTCCTGCTGTCGCATTAACCCTTGAACGTGAAATTCAGCGCCTTCGACTCTTTCGCGCCGACCGTGACCTGCTGTTCCTGCTGGCCATACTTCTCGTGCCACGCCACCACCGTGTACTGGCCGGGCGGGAGATTGGAAATCGTGAACGTGCCGTTCGCCTGTGAGACCGAGTAGAAAGGATGCGGCATCACGGCCATATACGACTTCATCCAGCCGTGGACGTCGCACTTGATTTTGAACGGCGTCATTTCCGGCTTGTCGAGGTGCTTGGTGGAAACCATTCCCTGCACCGGCTGCCCTTCATTGAACTGCGAATTCGCAACCGGCATCGCGTGCACGTTATGCAGCGTGGCGTCGTCGTTCTTGATCTGCAGCGGCTGGCCGACCATGACCGCATTGACGTGCGGGTGGTACTGGCAGCCTTTCTGGTCGATCACGACCGGCGTGGACGGCGCGGGGAAATTGCCCTTGATGTCTTTGATGTAGACGAAAACATTGGCGAGCTCGCCGCCAGGACCCGCGACCACATCCTCGTCCGTTGCCGGCGTGCTGTGCTGCGATTGGCAATAGGGATCGGCCGACATCTGGATGGCACCCATTTTCGGGGCGGCGCCTTCGAACTTCACAAGACCGGTAAGCGTCGCAGCGTCGGCGGAAACCGCGGCGGCGGCCGGAGCGGCAGCAGCGGCGGTCGTGGTGGCGGCGGTGCTCGCAACCGTGGTGGTCGTCTGCTCGTCGTCTTCGCCTTCGTCTTCCTTCGATGCTTCCTTGCCCTTACCGCAGGCGATCGAGAAGACGAGCGTCATAGCGAACATCAGCGAAACGAATTTCTTCATAGTCATCGATTTATCTCCTGTTTCTAACGTCCGGCTCCGCCGCTGACCGCGGGAACGCCGCGCTGATTGCGCGTCGATTTTGCGGCCGGTGCTGTCGCTGGCGGCAGCGATGGTTGCGGCATGGCCATGACCGGCGCGTCGCCGCCCGGCGAGGCCGCCCGCATTTGTGTAATGCCAATGCTCCAGATGTAATCGCGCAGATAGTCGGTCAAGGCGACCGCGTCACTCATCGTGCGCTTCAATTCTTTTTCGTCGCCATTGAACAGCGGCAGCAGCGTCGATTTGTATTGTGCGAATTGCGGCGTGTCGATGGCCAGCGCCAGCGGCGACTGAAAACCGCCCGTGGCCGCGTCGCGCGGGAAGTTGGTCGGCATGCGCGTGCCCGGGATCATCTCGTTCGGACGGCGGATCCAGTCGGAGATCCAGTCGTGGCGCAGGCGCAACCGCGCCAGAGTGAGGTTCGGTGCGAGCGAAGTCGAATCGGCCGTATTCGGCGTTGGCGGATTTTCCGGATTCACCGGCGTCGTGCCGTGGCATTGCGCGCAACGCAGCATCGTGAAGACCTGCTGGCCAATCTTTACGTTCGCCGGCGACGCATTCGCGCCGCGGGCCGTGTCGAACTGCGGCCCCTTCCCTGCCTCGGCGAAAAACGTAACGAGCGTATTCGCTTCGTGATCGTCGAAGTGGAAGGTCGGCATGCGCACGCCGAGCCACGGCCGGATTTTCATCACCGTCGGGTCTTTGAGAAAATTGAACAGGAACGGCGACTGCGCGCGCGCGCCTTCCGGCGACAGATCGGGCGGCAGGAAATTCGCGTCGGCGATGGTAGACGCAATGGCGCGGCCGCGGCCGTCGACGACGTGACACGCACGGCAATTGTGCTGCGACACACGCTTGCGCCCTTCTTCGATCAAGCGCGTATGCGCATCGAGACCGGCCATCCGGCTGTCGGCGACTTTTTCCTTCGTAAGACCAACGACCACCATGGCGATGCGGCGCGCTTCCTCGGGCGTGAGGTGGAAGTTCGGCATCTTCAGCTTGTCGTTGTAGACCTTCGTGCGGCGATCGTCGTAGATGCGCGGGTTACGAAGTTTGTTGTAAACCCACGACGGAACCGTATGGATGACGTGCTCCGTTACACCGTCTTCGTTCTTCCACTTCTCATCGTTCATGAAACCGAAGTCGAAGAGGTGCAGAGCTTTCGAGCCTTCGACGGTCAGCTCCGTTCCGATCGGCTTGAGGCCCTCGAAGCCTTTGATCGTGTGGCACGAATAGCAGCCGTACTTTTCAATGGTGCGCTGCCCGAGGTAGACGAGCTGGTCGTGATCGGACATCGTGCGGAGTTTTTCTTCCGCGTCGCGATCGCTCAGGGTATTGATCAGATAGCCCTTGGCTAAATCGTGAACGGCCTGGCGATTGGGCGGCCGAATCGCCGTGGTCATGAAGGCCGGCTTCTGCAACGTAAGCAGGAACGCGGTGACGTCGGCTGCTTCCTGATCGCTCAACCGCAGCGACGGCATCGGAGCTTCCGCGTAATAAGACTTGGGATTCTTGACCCAGTTGTAAATCCAGGCGGGATTTGTCTTGGTGCCTACGCCAGTGAGATTGAACCCGTAATTGCGCTCGAGCGGGAAATCTTCGCGCTTTGCGAGACGCATTTGACCCGACTTTTCGTCTTTGACCTGCTCGGTGTCGATGTGGCAGCCCATGCAGCCGACCGTGTTAACGATCTGCTTGCCGCGGCCGGCATCTCCGGCGCCCGGCTGCTGCCATACGCGATGCGTCGATTTATCGAATAGATAACTGACGATGGCGTGAATCTCGGCGTCCTGCAACTTGATATTGTGCGCGCGCTCTTCCGGCGGCACCACGCTCGGATCGATCATGTTGCGCTGGTAGAAAAACGACGGCATGCGCGTGGTCGACCGAAAATTGTGCGGCTCGCTGATCCAGCGGAAGGCCCATTGCGGCGTCGTCTTCTCGGCGATTCCGCTCAGGTCGGGGCCAGGCTTGCGGAGATCGGAGAAGCGCCAGTTGTTGATCTTGTGGCAGGCGTAGCAGCCGTACAACTCGACCGTTTGCGTCGCCTTTGTGATGTCGTCGCCGCGATCGACTGCGATCTGCGCGGAATGGCACTTGATGCAGCCCGCTTCGTAATAGTGGCGCGGGTACATCGGCGTCTCAATGAACTCGTTTTCCTCGTAGCCCCAGTGACGCTTTGCGAAGTCGCCCGGCAACGGGAAAAAGCCAGCCGTGAGCGACGTCCGCTCCGCCCAGCGATGCTCCATCTTCGGACTGGCCGGCGTGTGACCGGCGCGGCCGAATTCGGTGGCCCGATCCTGACCGCGGTGGCAAACGGTGCAGCCGTATTCGAGCAGCGGATGCACCGACGCCGAACCGACATAAAGATCGAGCTTCGGGTGCGTGCGCCAAGGATTCAGTGTGTCGTTGGGGTTTTCCTGAATTCTCTTGAGCTGCGCGATGCGGTCTTCGGTTTCCTTACGTTTCTCTGCAGGAATCTGATACGCGTCGAGTTTCTGTTGCAGCTCCTGCGACAGCCGCGCCGCTTCCGCCTTCGACTCCCAACCCGGCGTATCGATGGCGCGATGACAGGTCTGGCAACGGTCGACGCGCGGAACGTTCATGTAATTCATGTCGATCGAGAGATCGTTGAGCACGACCTGATCGATTTTGATGACCGGATTGACGAAATCGAGCATCGGCTGACTGAGAATCCAATTCGTGCTGAACCGGTTCATGTCGACGGTTGTCAGCTGTTTGTTCAACAAATCGACCGATGCCGTGATCTCTTTTTTCTTATCCTCGGCATCCTTGATTTTCTTGAGCCATTGGTCGACGTTCGCCTTGGCCGCGTCGCGCCGGCGCGTCACGTCCTGAAGCCGCACTTGCAGATCGGCGAGATGCGCAGACTGGCGCTCGTACTCAGCCTGCTGTTGGGCCGCATCGGCGCGATGCTGAACGACCGAGGCTTCGGTGATGTAGCGCTGGGCGTCGAGGTTGGCCTTGGCGAAACGGAAATCCTGGTCGGCGCGATAATGATCGCCTTCCATCGCGTCGAGCGCCTTCTGCGCCGTCAGATATTGATCGCGGTGCGCGGCCAGTTCCAGAGTGTTCTTGCGCTCCTGCGCGTCGAGGTCGGCGAGCTGCTTGCTGTTCTCTTCCGACTTCGCCACCTGCATTTCCTGGACGATGCGCTCCTGCTGCATGCGCATAAACTCGAGCTGGAACCACTTCCAGCCGCGGATGTAGTCGTAGCCGACGATGAGACCCGTCACCGCGACGAGAGCGAGACTCGACAGGGCGAAGATCAAATTCAGCCTGCTGATCGAGTAATTGTGCGGAATCGGCTCTTGTGGCTTCATCGGTTCGACGGCGTCCTAGACGTTGAAGAAGATCTCCTGGATATGGAGGATGTATTTGAGATTGAACAGCCAGCGCAGGATCATCTTGATCGGCAGCGACATCATGATCAGGAAAAGGTACGCGCCGACGTAATAGCGGGCCGCGCCCATCTTCCGGTAGAAACGGCGGAAGGGTCCGATCGCCATCACCGGCGGAAGACCGAGGTAAGCACCGATCAGCAGGAGTCCGAAGATCTCGCGAATGATCCAGAGTTTCGGCAGCGAGGTGCCGAACACTTTCACCCACATCAGCTCGGAAAGGTCGACGTTGACCAGCGGCACGAGCTTATTGGGATCCCAGTATTCGTAAGGACCGAAAAAGTTCCAGTTCGGTCCGCGAAGGAACGTTCCCGTAATGATCAGGAACGACCAGAGCACGAGGAAGCCGTAAAGGAAAACGCTGATCTCCCACTTCCGTTCGCGGAATGAGTAATAGCCATTACCCTTGGGATTCGTATCGATGTAGGGGATGGCCATCAGTCCGACGATGATCAGCGTCGGCAGCACCACGCCCGCCAGCCAGGGATCGAAATAGACGAGCATTTCCTGGAGGCCGAGGAAGTACCAAGGCGCTTTGGCCGGATTGGGCGACGACGTCGGATTGGCGGCTTCCTCGAGCGGCGCGCGCAGCACGACCGACCAGACGATCATCACGATCGTCAGCAGGATCATGCAGAGCATTTCCGTATAGACGAGGTCGGGCCACGTAAAGAGTTTCTCGTCCGACTCCGTCTTTTCCCACGGAATGCCGCCGACGACGAGTTGCGTGTCGTTCAGATAGGCCTTACGAAGCGCGAGCCAGGTGAAAAAACCGAGGAGGAAAATCATCGCCACGATGGGAACGTTGTCCGGTTTCGCGGCGATGAGAAAGAAATTCGGATCGAGCATCGACAGGCCGAATGCAAAGGCTCCGAAAACGAAAAGCCATAGACCGACTTTCGTGTCCCAGAGCCGGCCGCCGAGGCGCGCCAATATGAAAAGAATCAGGAAATAGGCGACGCCGAGATAAAGCAGCGGCGGGACAAAAATCCCGGCCACAAACATCAGCAGGCCGAAGCCCACAAAGGCAAATCCGCCGGCCGATTTAATGCGGCCGTTGAGGAGATTGAAAAAGATGATCAACGCAAAAATCGAAGTCAGCAGGAGGAATGAGATCGACCCTGCGGACAGTACGTTGACGAAATCTTTGATGAAAGTCATCGCGTCCTCGGCCCTTTACAGCGGACCTGAGATGCCTCCGTCTTTTCGAACGCGCCAGAAGTGAATGGCCATCAGGAAACCGGCTGCCAAAGGAATGACCACGCAGTGAAGGACATAGAAGCGGAGCAGCGTCGCGGCGCCGATCGAGCGCCCGCCGATGAGCGCGAATCGGGCATCGTCACCCGCATGAATCAGCCGTATGTCCCCTAATTTCACGAGGCCCGACATGGGCCCCTCATTACCGGCGCCGGGGCTGGCGCGCGCCATCGACGAGCCGACCGTGATCGCCCAGATCGCGAGCTGATCCCACGGCAGCAGGTACCCGGTAAACGAGAGCAGGAGCGTCAGCACCAGCAGAATGACGCCGACGTTCCAGTTGAATTCGCGGGGCGGCTTGTAAGAGCCGGTCATAAAGACGCGGAACATGTGCAGCCAGACGGCGATGACCATTGCGTGCGCACCCCAGCGGTGCATTTCGCGCATGATCCCGAACGGCGCCTGTTCGCGCAGGTCCATAATGTCGGTAAATGCGTATTCGATCGTCGGCCTGTAATAGAACATCAGCAGCAGGCCGGTCACAGTCTCGACGAGAAAAAGGAAGAACGACGTGCCGCCCATGCACCAGGTGTAGCTCATGCGCACGCCGGAGCGGCGGACTTTGACGGGATGCAGATGGAGAATCAGCGAGCCGAGGACGGCGAGGACTCGTTTGCGGTTCGTATTGGGGATGCCGACCCGGAAAACGGATTTCCAGATCTGCGAATTGACGATGCCTTCCTGCAGTCCTCGTAGATTCGCCATTTTCTCCTCGGCTTCCGTCTGCCCGCTGACAGGCGGAAGCTACAGCTTGATGAACGCCTCCGGGTCAGTCCACTCGCCGCGCTCCTGATGGAACTGCTTCGACTTGTCGACGACGATCTGGCCGTCGGCGATGTCGATGAAGATCTTGGCGCGCTCGAGCGGCCGCGGAGTCGGTCCTTCGAAATTGATCCCTGACTTGTAGTAGCCGCTGCCGTGACAGGGACACTTGAATTTGTTCTGGGTCGGGAGCCAGTTGGGCGTGCAGCCGAGGTGCGTACACACCGTGATCAGCGCGTACACGATCTCCTCGGTGCGCACGATCCAGATGCCGTACTTGTCCTTCCAGCGCTCGTCGACCTCGCCGACCGAGTAGTCGGACGGCAGGCCGGCTTTGAACTTCTGCACCGGCTCGAAAAGGACGTTCGGGAACAGGAATCGCAGAAGGATGCTGCTCAGCCCCCCGAGGGCGGCGGCGAGAGCGACCCAGGCTGCGGTCAGGACGACGGGGAAACCGCGGCGCGAAATCTCACCCTGTTCGCGGATGTCAGCAGCCGCGCTCCCCGCAAGAGGGGTCTTCGGAACCATCTGATATGGCGTGATTTCGTCAGACATCCAGGTATTGAAGGTGCCGAACGGGGACGCTCCGGCGCGGGCGTAAATATCCGCTTTTCAGCAACCGCTGTCAACGAAAAAGGTGACAGGTGTCACGCGGTTCGGTGCGGGCCGCGGAAGAGCTTCGTTGATGGGTAAGGCATACCACATCAACAACTTAGCCCGCGACCGTGTCGTCAGCCGCCGATCTGCGTCAGCGCCTGTTTGGCCGCGGCGCGGACGCGGAGGCTCGGATCGCTCGCCGCGAGGCGTTGCAGGTCGGGGGCGGCGCTCTTGCCGGCCAGCTTCGCGTAGGCGGACATCGCCACGATCATGGCGTCTTCTTTCTGGTCCTCGCGCATGCCGGTGACCTGGTTCAGGCGGGAGCGGTCGAGGACTTCGCGCAGTGTACCGAGCGCCCGCGGATCGCCGAGGCGGGCCAGGGCGATGGCGGCGTTCCAGCGGACGTCGGGCGTCTCTTCCTGCAGACCGTTGACGAGCACCGGAATCGCGCTCGGATCGCCGATCGCGCCGAGCGTGTAGTACGCGGTGGCGCGGACGTCTTTGTCGTCATCCTTAACCGCCTGCGAGATGCGCGGGATGGCCGCCGGATCGCGCAGCTCGCCGAGGGCGGTCAGGGCGTAGATGCGATTGTCGATATCGTGATCGTTGAGACCGTCGAGCAGAATTGGCGTGGCGCGGCGGTCGCCGAGCTGGCCGAGAACCATGCCGAGGTAGCGGCGGATGCGCGGATCGTCCGATTTCGAATTCGCGTAGAGCGTGGCTACGTCATGCTCGAGGTTCGGATAGCGCTTCGCTTCGCCGCGCTTGAGCGATTTGGAAAGCTGATACGCGGCCTGCCAGCGCTCGTGCGAACTGCCGGAACGGATGGAGTTGATGTAGTCAGGGATGCCCTGCTCGTCCGTCGCCAGTCTCCCGAACAGGAAAAAGATCAGGACCGCGACGGCGACGATGCCGAGGGGGAAGACGACGAACTGGAAGAGGATGGTTTTGGGGGACTCTTTGGGAACGTCGGATGATGCGGGTGTCGGGTGTCGGGTGTCGGGTGTCGGAACTGCGCCGGCGATGTCTGAGGCTGTTTTCTCCGGCTCCCGACTCCCGATCGACGACTCCCGAATCAACGTCCGGTTCCCATCACCACGAAGTCAGGCAGATAGGTCTTGAGCTGCGTCGGCGCGTCGGGGACGACGATGGCGTCCTTGTCGCAGACCGACTCGCAGAGCCGGCAGGCCACGCACTTTTTCTCGTCGACGAAGGCGATCTTGTAGTGGTTGGCTACCGTCTCGTCGTTCGGGTCGATCATCTTGATGCATTCGAACGGACAGATGTCGACGCAGAACTCGCATCCCGTGCAAAGCTCTTTGATGACCTCCGCTTTCGGGATCTCTTTCGGCTTCACGCGCGGGATGAACTCGCCGTGCTGGTTCTGGATCGCGTCGACCGGGCAGTAGATGCCGCAGACCGAGCAGTCGATGCAGCGCTCGGGATGGATGTAGTACAGGCCGCGGGCCGTCCCCCAGATGGTATTCGTGGGGCACTTCACCTCGCAGACGCTGCAACCAATGCACTTGTCGGTGATGAAATGAGGCATGGGCGGCGAGTTTACCTTACCAGTGCAACCATCGCACGGTCGTTGATGAATTGCGGTTCGATGATGCGGCCGTCGCGCCGAAGAACGCCCAGTTCGGGGGCGCGGCGCTCGCCGATCCAGAAGAACGCGCCGGCTGGCGAACGAAGTCCCGGCCGCGGCAGCGCCCGCCAGCCGGGATGCATCGCCTGCTCGGGGGGGAAGGCGACCACGCGCGGATGACCGTTCATCATCGTTTCGAGATAAAGGTAGCCGGTGGCGACGACGGTCTGGTTCGCGGGGATGTGCATCGCGACCCACGTCGCTGCCTGACGATACGAATCAGGCGGACGTCCAGCGTGATCGAGAATGCCGAGCGTCGTCCAGACGACGCAGACGGCGACGAGAGTCGTCGTCAGTGCAAGGCGAAAACGATTCTGCTTCAGCGACTCCGCCAGCCACAGCGCGAACGGCGCGGCGATGACGGCTTCGAAACGGAGCGGGACGTAGACGCGCAACGCGATGGCGAGGAGCAGCGGAATCAGGACCATGAGCGCGTATCGATTGGCGCGAATCGACATGGCGACCGCGATCGCTCCGATGATGGCGATCGCGATGGGTGGGCGGACGAAGAGCACGTCCGGCCAGGCGATTCGCATCCATGCGCGCGCTTCCGCCGGTTGGTGGAGCGCGAGCCAGATGCCCGGGATGAAAAGGATGATCGCGATCGCAAGCGCGTAGATGCGCCGGCGGTCGTAGCGCCGGCGGCTCGCCGGCTGGACCGCCGGCGGCTCGCCGGCACTTCCCAAAAGCAGGATCGGAAAAAACAGGACGCCGTAGTAGTGGCTGTACGCGGCCGCAACCAATGCGAACGCCGCTCCGAACGGACGATCATCGTCGACCGCCAGCATGGCGACCGTGACGAACATCGCGCACATCGCGTACGCGCGTGCGTCGGCGGCGAAGAGGATCGCGGGCGGGAACACCGCAAACAGCAGAGCCGCGATCGCGTTCTTCCGAAGAATCAGGACCAGCGAGATCGCGGCGCAGAGCAGCGACAACACGCGCGTCATCGTCACCGAGGGATCGCCGAGCAATCGCACCGCGAAGTAGTAGAGCGGTGGGCCGGAGTCCAATCGCAGCGCCGACACGATCTCCGCGAATGGCTTCGCAGAAATCCAGCGCGTGAACAACTCGTCGAAGAACGGCGCGCGGACGATGAGAAGGGGAATGCGCGCGGCAGCGAAGAGAAGAACGATCAGCGCCGGGCGGCGAAAACTCACACCGCCGCCAGCAACTCCGAGATCGTCTTGATCAGATGCGAGGACTGGATCGGCTTGGAGATGTACGCGTTCGCGCCGAGGGCCAGGCCGCGCTCGCGATCCTCTTCCGCTCCCTCGGTCGTAATGATGATGATCGGGATGTTCTTCAGCTGCGCGTTCTGACGCACCAAAGAGACCAGCTTCAACCCGTCCATCACCGGCATGTTGATGTCGGTCAGGATCAGGTCGATCCTGTCCGGACCGGAGAGTTTTTTGAGCGCGTCGACGCCGTCGACCGCCTCGAGGATCCGCGCGTTCCTGAATCGCTTCAGCGAAAACGAGATCAACTGGCGCATGGTCGGCGAGTCTTCGACGACCAGAAAATTCGCGTTGTCCAATGCCACTATCGGATCCTCACGACGTCGTCGTCAGCAGGTCGAGGAAGCTCTGAATCGTGTTCAGCTTCCTCTCCGACTGCGAGTAGAGTTTCGACGAGAAAATCGCCGTCGCGGCATGCGCGGCGAGCAGCGAAAACAGCTCGTAATCGACTGCCGAGAACGAGTCCTTCTGCTGAAGGAGTTTGTAGATCACCACCAGGCCGATGACGTGTTCCTTGATCTTCAGCGGCACCGCGGCCAGCGGCTTGTCGAGCGAGACCTTGCCGCCGTCTTCGAGATCCTGATTGATGTAGTAGCTCTCGCCGGTTTTCGCCACGCTGCCGAGGATGCCGTCGCCGAGGCGCGTGGAGATCGACTCGATTCCGGGCATGACGTCTTCGCCTTCGGAGGCGATCGCCTTCAGCTCGTTCGTCTTCTCGTCGAGCAGCAGGATCGCGAACGACTCCGCGCCGATGAGATTGATCACGATCTCCTGCACGATCTGGATGACTTCGCGAAAGTCGAGCGTGGAGTGCAACTGATAGCTGGCGACGTAGAGGTTGGCGAGGTTGTTGTTCTGCTCTTCGACCTCGATGTAGCGGTTGGCGAAGTCTTTGTTCTCTTCTTCGACTTCCTTGAAGCGCTGGGCGATGCGCCGGTTTTCCTCGGTGAGCTGCTGCACCTCGCTGCGCAGCCGCTGGACTTCCTCGTTGAAGCCGGCCGTCCCCTCGGTTTCGAGCGACGCGAGGCGATACCGCAGGCGCTGATTCTCCCTCAGCAATTCCTCGGTGAATTCCTTGCCCTTGTTGAACAGCTCGAGAAACTTCTCAGCTCTTTCTTCAGTCATTAGGGGACTCTCTCGGACGACGAAGGAGAGTAGCACAGCGGAGTTGCGATGGGGGGCAGCGCATCGACGCGTTTTGATCAGCCGTGGCTTTTGCGAACACCATCACAAAAAACTAGTTTCATTAATGCCGAAAGTTCGCAAAAGGAAAACGTGCGCTCTACCCTGCACACAACCGTTCAATTGCGCGCGGGATATCGTTGAGCGCGAGCACCTGATCGACACATCCCGTCTTGATCGCTTCGTTCGGCATGCCGAAGATGATGGCGGTCTGCGCGGACTCGGCGATCGTGCGGCCGCCGCGCTCGCGGACGCGGCGAATCGCTTGCGCGCCGTCGTCGCCCATGCCGGTCATGATGATGGCCACCAGGCGCTCGCCGCAGGCATCGCTGGACGTGGTCAGGAGTCGGTCGACCGAGGGTGCGTAGAGATCGCTCGACTTCGCCGCGAACGTGCGCACCTGCAGGCCGTCGCTGACGCGGCGGATTTCCATCTGCATCCCGCCCGGAGCGACGTAGACAGTGCCGGCGCGAAGCAATTCACCATCGTCGCCTTCCTTCACCGTGTAGCTGGTCAGTTTGTTGACGCGCTCCGCGAAGAGGCGCGTGAACGCGGGCGGCATGTGTTGCGCGACGACGATCGGAACCGGCAGCAGCGGCAGGTTCTGCAGAACGTGCTGCAGCGCGGGCGGACCGCCGGTGGAGCAGCCGATGGCCACGAGCTCGATGCCGCCCTCGCAGACTTCCGGCGGCTCGACCTCGTGTGGCGCAACTTCCTCCTCTTCCACGATCCGCCGCCGCAGGTTCTCCATGCGGATATCGGCCACCTGCAGAACCTTGGCGACGAGATCGCGCTGGATTTCTTCGAGCCGCGGCGAAACGCGTCCGCCTGGCTTGGCGATGAAATCGACCGCGCCGAGGTCGAGGGCCTTGAACACGCTGCGGTCGGAGGAGCGCGACGACACCGCGATCACCGCTGTCGGCAGGTTCGCCATCAGCCAGCGCAGGAAGGCGAAGCCGTCCATCACCGGCATCTCCAGGTCGAGCGTGATCACGTCCGGCCGATGCCGCATCACCTGCCGAATGCCGTCTTCGCCGTTCACGGCCGTCGCCACGACTTCGATCTGGGGTGACGACGCCAGCATCCGCGAAATCGTCACGCGGTTGTATGCGGAGTCGTCGATGACGAGGGCACGGAGCGGCATCACTTCTGGTACACCATGTCGTTCTTCAGGTGGCGCAGTTTGAACTGCGTGGAGAGCGAGATCAGCGACTCCGAATGGCCGAGGAGGAGGTAGCCGGCGTCGGTGAGGCGGTTGTAGAAATTCGAGACCACGACCTTCTTCGACTGGTCGTCGAAATAGATGATCACGTTGCGGCAGAAGATGACGTCTAGGTGGCCGAGGAGCGAGACGCGCGGCTCGTCGTAGAGGTTCAGGCGGCCGAAGGAAACGCGGTTGCGAATGTCGTCGTGGATGTGCCAGGAACCGTCGTCGTTGCGCGAGAAATACTTGTCGCGCAGCGGTCCGTCCGTGGCCCGGAAGGCACTCTCGCGATAGTGGCCGCGGCGCGCTTTGGCGAGCACCTGCTGGTTGATGTCGCTGGCGAAAATCTCGAACGCGGCGCGCTCGTAGTAGCCGGCCTCGTTCAGCAGCATGGCGATCGAGTACGGTTCCTCGCCCGAGGAACAGCCGGCTGACCAGATCCGGATTTTCTTGACCGACTTGCGCTCCAGGATCTCCGGCACGATCTCGTCCGCGAACGCCGCCAGCTGCGCCGGCTCGCGGAAGAAGTAGGTCTCATTCGTCGTGACCAGGTCATAGATCTGATCGAACTCGGCCTCGGCGCGCGGGTCGTACTGCAGGAAGTAGAAGTACTTCTGGAACGATTCGAAATTCAGCTCCCGCGCGCGCGGCGAAAGACGCTTCTGCAGGAGGTATTTCGAGGTGTCCGAGAACCACATCCCCGTCCGCTTGTAAATCTGATCCCGCATCAGCCGGAACACGTCGTCCGGCAGATCGAGATGGTGATTCAGGGACAGGTTGAATGTGGACATGAGTCAGGGACGAGGGACGAGGGGCGAGGGAATCAACCCTCGTCCCTCGTCCCTGGTCCCTCATCCCTTCTCTTTCATCGCCTGCAAAATCGCCGCGATCACCACCTCGCGACGGCTGTCGGCCGTGCGCCACGCCTCCTCCAGAAGATCGCGGTAGAGCTGTTTGTGCCGCACGAAGAGGTCGGAGACCTCGTCGAGAATTGCGCTGTTTTCGAGGGCCCGGAAAAGATGCGGGAACGACTCGCGGTCGGGCAGCTTGTCGAGCGCCAGGACCGCGGACTGCTGTACGTACGTATCGGGATCCAGCAATGCCGAATGCAGCGCCGGCAGCGCCGTGCGGTCGCCGCGAACGGCTACCGCGGTCACAGCCGCGGCACGGACGCGCCAATCATCATCGGTCGTCGCGAACATCAGATAGTCGAAGACCTCGTCGCCCGGCACGCGTCCGAGCGCGAGGATGGCCGCGCGGCGAACTTCGAGATCGGACTCGTGCGCGCAGTCGAAGAGCACGCTCTTGGCGCGCTCGTCGCCCGATTTTCCGAGCGCTTCGATCGCGGCGATGCGCACCGGCGGAAGGTCGTGATCGAGGTGATGAACCAGCGGCTCGATCGCTTCCGGACTCCGATACTCGCCCAGCGCCTGCGCGGCGGCGGTGCGGATCCAGATGTCTGAGTCTTCGAGCGACGAGATCAGCGGATCGAGACCCTGCGCCGGGCGATGGCGGACGATGGCGTTGATCGCCGCCAGGCGCACCGACGTCGCTTCGTCCGCGAGCGAGAGGACGAGCGCGTCGGCAAAGCGTTCCTCGCTGAACATCCCCATCAGCGAGACCGCCTTTTGCCGGATGATCGGATCGCTGTCCTTCGACGCCAGCAGCAACTCGTCGTGGTACCCCTCGCCCTGGATGTTGACGAAGACCGAGAGCGAGTTGAGCTTCATCGGCGTCGACGGGTTCTGCAGCAGGCGGCGAATCTTCGTCAGCACCTGCGGCTTGATTTCGGGGAACGCCGCCACCATCGCCGAAATGGCGTTGACCGCGGCCTGCTGCGACGCGACGTCCGCATCGTCGAGTTTTGCCAGCAGGTAATCGGCGGAACGCGGATCGACGATCTCGCCGAGCGTCTCGATGGCCAAACGGCGGATCATCGGATTCTCGTGATCGAGCAACGGCAGGATGTTCGGTCCGGCATCGCGCTCGCCGATCACGTTCAGCACGCGCAGCAGGAGCGCGATGATCTCGTCCTCTTCCGCAGTGCGCAGCGCTTCGAGGATGGCCGGAACCGCATGCGGTCCGAAATCGATCAGCGCCTGCGCGGCCGTTTCCGCGGAGTCGGGATGCTCGAGGCAATTCATCAGCACCGGCAGCGCGCGTTCGTCGCCCGACCAGCCGAGGAACTTGAGGATGAACGTCTTCACGTCGCGCTTCGGCGTGGCGTGCAGATGCTCGATGAGCGGATCGATTTTCGATTCCGGGAACGACTCGCGAAACTTGCGCTGGATGAGCAGCCGTTCCGTCTGCTCCACGATCTTCGGCTTACTCGTCTCGGCGATGCGCACCAACGCGCGCAATGCCGTCAGGTTCAGCTTCTCGTCGGTGGCGATGATGCGCAGCAGAAACGAGACCGTGCCGACGTCGGCGATCTTGCCGACCGCTTCGAGCACCGGCTTGCGCAGCGATTTCTCTTTGTACAGCGGCAAAATGGCCGGCAGCGCGGCGCGGTCGCCGATCTCGCCGAGCGCTTCGATGGCGTGGAACTTCAGCCAGAGATCCTCGCGCTGCAGAACGCGCAGCAGATGAGGCAGCGCGGCCGCGTCGCGATACTTTCCTAGCGACGAGACGATCGAGGAGGCGACGTTGATGTCCGGCTCCCCTTCCAAAGTCTCCACGAGGATGTCGAAGGCGTCGCTGCTGCGAAGATCGCCGAGGAGGTTGACGAGCGAGAGGCGAACGTCGACGTCGCCTTCGATGCGCAGCCGGTCGACGATCGGAATGATGGCGTCCTCACCGATCCGGATCAGCGCCTCGGTGGCGGAATTGCGCTTACCGGCATTCTCAGGATCGGCCAGCGAGTCCAATAATCCCGTGACGACCTCGGGTTGCGGATCGCGCACGAAGCCGTCGACGATGGTCTTGCGCACGCGCCAGTCCTTGTCGCCGAGCAGCTCGAACATCAGCGGGTAGTCGCGCTCGTCCACCATGTGCGCGACCAGGTACGCCGCCTTCTGCCGCGCGTCGGGATCGGCGGAACGCGCCTGCTCGATTAAAAGCGGGTCAGCGTTCATCGATCCGTCCCCGTCATCAGCCGGCCCATCTCTTCACGCTTCATGCGCACGAACTGCTGCAGCGTCTCCGAAAAAATCTCGGTGTTCTGCCGCACGCGCAACGGCACGCGCGAGTCGTAGTAGTTGCGTCCCTCGGCGATCTCCGTCTTCAGCACCTCGAAGAAGTTGTCGTCGCGGATGCCGGCTTCCACCTTGCCGGGATGGTAGATAACGATGTCGCTGAGGATGAGCCGCGCCAGCCGCCGCGCTTCGTCGTACTCGGTCGGCTCGACCGGCATCTCCTCGGTGTGCCCGACCTGCGGGAAGAGTTTGCGGATGATCTGCCGGAACTCTTTCTCCGGAATTTGCTCCTCGATGTATTCGTCCGCGCCGTAAAGATTCGTCGGATTGGCGCGGAAGCGATTGGCGCGAAACAGCGCGCCGATCAGGATGACGCGCGTGTGCGCGAGCGACGCGTCGGCGCGAATGTCCTCCGTGACTTCCACGCCGAGGCGGCCCTTGAGATAGACGTTGACGATGGCCAGGTCGGCGCGCGAACGCTTGATGTAATCGAACGCCTGCTCGCCGGACTCGAACGTCATGACGTCGAATCCGAGGCGGCGAAGATGCTCGGCGAGGAAGGCGCGGAACGGCCGCGCCTCGTCGGCGATCGCGGCGGTGCGGCGCACGCGCTGCGGCAGCGGCGTGTCGTGCAGCGTTGCGGATTGGCCGGACGGCGGCTGAGGCTCCGACGTTGCGGGCTTCAGCACCATCTGGTTTTTGCACGACGGGCAGGCCACGCGCACGGCGCGCGTCAGCGGCTCGGGGATCGCCGCGCGGAAGCGGGCGCCACATTGTTTGCAGGTCAGGTCCATGGGTCTGGGCGATGAATCAGGCGAGTAGCTTGTCCAAATCGAGCAGGATCGTCAACGCATTGGCGTGGCGGAAGACGCCGCGGACGGCTTCGCTCAGCTCACTCGAATGGACGACGGGGTGCGGCTCGACGGCGGCGGAGTCTACTTTGAGCACGCGCAGGACGCGATCGACTTCGAATCCGAGAATCTCGCCGGCGCGCTCAACGACGATGACGCGCGCGTCATTTCCGCCCGCCGCGGGCGGATGCCGCAGCTTGCGGCGGACGTCGATGACCGTGACCATGGTCCCGCGCAGCGAGATGATCCCGACGATGCTCGGATCGGCATTCGGCACCTGCGTAGCTTCGCGCGGCGTGATGATCTCGACGAGGTGCTCGATCGAAACCGCGTACTGCTCGCCGGCGATGATGAAGGTGAGCAGCTCGACCTGATCGGCCGAGGTCGTTACGGAATCGCGCTCGATGAAGCCTTCGCGGCGCTGGCCGGCGGTGGATTTGAATTGTTCGAGTTTGGGGGATGAGAGTGTGGGGGGTGGGGTGTGGGGCGTGGGAGCAGCGGCTGTGGACTCCGGCTGCTCTTCGACGACCGCTTTCCGGGATGCGGCAGCTTGCTTCTTCTGCGACTCCCGCGTCTTCGGCGCAGCCGCGGTCGTAACGGCATCCGAGGCGGAGTCTTGCTCCGACTCCCCACTCCCCACACCCGACTCCCTCTTCGCCTTCTTGCGAATCTTCACCAGATCAACCATGAACGTGGTCGATCCTCTCATCTTTTGGCGGTGCTTCGCGCAGACGATGTTCGCGGGCGGCGGCGGAAATGCGCGATGCGTCGATCGTTTCGGCGTCGTCGCCGAAGGCGTCGAGCAGCGCGGTGGTGGCGAGCGTGTTCAGCACGCGCGGAATGCCGCCGCTGACGGCGTGCATGGCACGGACGGCGTCCGCGGTGAACGGATTCCGCGATCCGCCCGCGACACGGATGCGATGTTCGATGTACTTCACGGTCTCCTCGAGCGTCAGCGGCCCGAGGCGGTAACGCATCCCGATCCGTTGCCGGAGCGGCGCGTAGTGCGCGCGATCGAGGCGCGTTTCGAGCTCCGGCTGGCCGATGAGCAGGACCGACAGCAGGTTCTGATCGTCGAGCTGGAAGTTGGTGAGGAGCCGGATCTCGTCGAACGTCGATTTGGTCGGGATGAGCTGCGCCTCGTCGATGATCAGCACCGGCTCGCGTCCCGCTTCGTAGAGTTCGAAAAGTTTCGTATGGATCTGATCGAGCAGCTCGTTGCGGAATCGAGCGGACTGGATTCCGAGCCCCGAGGCGATGGAACGGAGGAGTTGCGTCGGCGTGAGGCGCGGATTGATCAGCAGGATCACCGGCCGCGCGTCGCCGATGCGGTCGATGAGCGCGCGCGACAGCGTCGTCTTCCCCGATCCGATCTCGCCCACCAGCAGCGACAGCTCCTTCTCCTCGACCGCATACTCCAGCCGCGCCAGCGCCTCGCCGTGCTGGGTGCTTTCGTACAGAAATCCCGGATCGGGCGTTTTGCCGAAAGGTTTGGCGGTGAGGCCGAAGAATTCTTCAAACATGGCGTCTCGCGATGCTCGTCCGGACAGCCAATGTTGAATGTTCAATGTTGAATGTTGAATGTTGAATGGAAAACCGGAAGCGGAGCCATTCAACATTCAACATTGAACATTCAACATTCAACATTTCGCTTTTCACACCAAAACCCCCGCCCGCATCTCCCTCGCCGCGCCGCCGAACGCGTCGATCAATGTTCCGACGTCGATCACCAGCACGATTTCTCCTTCGCCCACTTCCGTCGCGCCGGCGATGCCGGGAATCGTTTTCAGGCGCTCGCCGATCGACTTGATCACCACTTCCTGCTGCCGCACGAGCGCGTCGACGAGGATGCCCGCCACCTTTTCGCCGGAGCGCGTGACGACCACGAACCACTTCGTGTCCGGCCCTTCCTCGCGGTCGCCGTCGAGGCGGAAGGCGTCGGCGAGGCGAAGCAGCGGGAGGGTGAAATCGCGCAGCGTGAAGACTTCGCGGCGTTCGACGGTGCGGATGTCGCGCGAATAGATGCGCAGCGATTCCTCGACCGAGGTGAGCGGGATCGCGAACTGCTCGCCGGCGGCGCGGACGACCAGCGCCTGGATGATGGCCAGCGTGATCGGCAGCATGATCCGGAACGTCGTCCCCTCGCCGGGAACAGAAAGGATGTCGATCGATCCTTTCAGCTCCTGCAGATTTTTCTTGACCACGTCGAGACCGACGCCGCGGCCGGAGATTTCGCTCACCGCGGAAGCAGTCGAGAAACCCGGCGTGAAGAGCATTTCGTACGCGCGCTGCTGGTCGAACGGATCGTGCTGCGCGATCAGATTGCGCTTCACGGCCGACTTGCGCACCAGTTCGGGATCGATGCCGCGGCCGTCGTCGGTGACGTCGAGCACGACCGAGTTACCCTGCTGGTACGCGTTGAGCGTGACCTTGCCGATCGGATTTTTTCCCTTCGCGACGCGCTCGGCGGCCGGCTCGATGCCATGGTCGAGCGCGTTGCGGATGATGTGCATCAGCGGATCGGTCAGCTCCTCGACCATGACCTTGTCGAGCTCCGTGTCTTCGCCCCGCAGCACCAGCTCGATCTCTTTGTTCAACTCGCGCGCGACTTTGCGAACGGTGCGCGAGAGCTTGGCGTAGATCTGCCCGACCGGAACCATGCGCGTCTCGATGACCGACTTCTGCAGCTCGTTGAGCTTGCGGTCGAGGTTGCGCGCGATCTTGGTCAGCTCGTGCGCGGTGAGCCGCGCCTGCTGCAGCGCCTCCCCCTGGTGCAGCGAACGCGTGAGCGAATCGAGCTGTGTCTTCTCGATGATCAATTCGCCGACGATGTTCATGACGTGATCGAGCTTGCTGATGTCGACGCGCACCGTCTGCGAGATCGATCGCAGTGATTGCTCTTCCTCGATTTCCGTTTCTGCGACTACCGCCGGCGCCTCCGCTTTGCGCAGCGACGTGACCATCCCCTCGGGCACCAGCGCGGCGACGGCGTCCGCATCGAGCAACGAGCCGTACAGCAGCCGGAAGGCGATGCCCGAGCCGCCGCTGCTGTCGATGGCCGGCAGCGTGGAGATGACTTCGCCCGAGGCGTTCAGCAACTCGGTGAGCGCGCGCAGCCGTTCGTCGAAGTTGCTGAAATCGAAGCGGACTTCGACCGCAAGGATCTGCTTCCGCGCCCGAACGTTTTCCTGCAGGCGATGCTCTTCGTACTCGGTGAGCGACTTTCGCGTCTGATCGTCGAGCGTCAGATCTTCGAACGGATTGCCGTGCACGAGCGTGGGCTGATTCGTGACCAGTTGATGGATGCGCCGCGTGAGGCCGGTGACGTCGATCAGGCTGCCCACCGACGGATCGCTGACGGAAATCACGAGCCGGTTCAGCGAGTCGACGGCGTCGTAGAGAAGGTCGATGAGCTCCTTCGTGATCTCGACCTTGCCCATGCGCAGGCGGTCGAGCATGTCCTCGAGGCTGTGCGCGAGCTCGGAGATTTCGCCGAAACCGAGCATGCCCGCGAGGCCTTTGAGCGAGTGCACTTCGCGGAAAATTTTGTTGATGACCTCGGGGCGCACATCCCGCCCCTGCGATTCGAACTCGACGAGGTCGCGCGAGAGCGTGTCGAGCAACTCTTCCGCTTCGCTGGTGAACTCGTCCCGGGCCCGATCGTCTTCTTTGGACATTGCGGGCATTGTAGCGGGCGTTGTAACGTCGCGCCCATGACGGCGCAGCTCATCGACGGCAAACAGGTGGCGAAGACGATCGAGGCGGAGGTCATCGCCGCGATCGGCACCCTCGGCATCGCGCCCGGACTGGTGGCCGTTCGCGTCGGCAATGACCCCGCCTCCGAGGTTTATGTGCGGAGCAAAGCGAAAAAGGCGCGCGAGCTTGGGTTGCGCGGCGATGAGCTGATCCTGCCCGAATCGACGAGCGAAGCGGAACTGCTCGATCACATCGACCGGCTCAATGGCGACGACTTGGTGGACGGAATCCTCGTCCAGCTTCCGCTGCCGAAACAGATCGATGCGAAGAAGGTGATCGACGCGATCGATCCGTCGAAAGACGTCGACGGTTTTCATCCGATCAACGTCGGCAAACTGCACCTCGGGCGGCCGACGCTCGCACCTTGCACGCCCGCGGGCGTGATCCGTTTGATCGAGTCGACGGACGTTGCGATCGCCGGCAGCAACGCGGTGGTGATCGGACGCAGCGACATCGTTGGAAAACCGATGGCGGCGCTGTTGCTCCAGCGCAATGCGACCGTGACGATCGCCCACTCGCGAACGCGCGACCTGGCAGCGGTCGTTCGCGGCGCGGACATCGTCGTCGCCGCAGTCGGCAAACCGCTGCTGGTGACGCGGGAGATGGTGAAGCAGGGCGCGGTCGTCATCGACGTCGGCATGAATCGCCTCGGCGGGTCCGACGCCGCCCTCGTCGCGCACGACGAAGAGAAATCGCGACTGCTGGCGAAGAATGGAACGGTACTGGTCGGCGACGTCGACTTCGCGCGCGTGCGCGAGGTGGCCCGCTGGATCACGCCCGTTCCGGGCGGCGTCGGCCCGATGACGATCGCCATGCTGATGCGCAACACCGTCACCGCCGCGGAATGGCGGCGGCGATGATCCTCCGCACCGGCTTGACCGGCGGCATCGCCAGCGGCAAGTCGACCATCGCCCGCATCTTCGCGAAACTTGGCTGCATCACCGTCGACGCCGATCAGATCGTGGCGCGTCTCTACCAGCCGGGCGAAGCGGGACACGAGGCGCTCGTTCGCACGTACGGCTCCGGCATCCTCCTTCCGGACGGCACGATCGACCGGCGCAAGCTGGCCGACGTCGCTTTCGCCAGCGACGAGGCGGCGAAAGCGCTGAACGCGCTCATTCATCCGCTCGTCATCGCCGAGGAAGCGCGGCTGATGGGAGACGTGCGCGAAGGGATCGTGATGGTCGAAGCGACGCTGCTCATCGAAGCGGGCGGCAAGGATCGCTACGACCGCATCGTGATCGTCGACGTCGATCCGGAAACGCAGCTCGCCCGCGCGATCGCGCGCGGGATGACGCGCGAGGACGCCGCACGGCGCATTGCGCACCAGATGCCGCGCAAAGAGCGGCTGCGTTACGCCGATTACGTCATCGACAACAGCGGCGATCTCGATGCCGCCGAGGCCGAGACAAGGCGCGTGTTTGCGGCGTTGCAGCGCGATCTCGCGGCCCGGCGTTAGGCACAAGGGAGACGGTTCACGCGGAGACGCGGAGGGGCGGAGAAAAGGGAGTGGGAGGCTTTGACGAAATGTCTCATCCGTTTCGTGCGAAGCACTTTGGAGTGCACTGCAATGCAAAACGCCCCGCCGGAGCGGGGCGTTCGAAAAAACAAGCTGCTTGAATCGTTAGTGCTTCTTGGTGGTCGACTTCGTGGTGGTCTTGGACGAGGTCGAGGTCGTGCCGGTGGTGCCGGTGGCGGCCGTGCCGGTCGTACCGCTGGTCGACGTCATCGTGCCCGAGCCGGTCGTGCCCATCGTGTCGGTCGACATCGCGCCGGTGCTGCTGGTGCCGGTGACCGTGCTGGTCGTATCGGTCGACATCGTGCCGGTCGTGCCGGTCATCGAGGTGTCGGTGCTCATCGTCGTCGAGCTGCTGGTCGTGGTGGAGCTGTCGGTGGCGACGGCGCCGGTATCGGTCACGTTGTTGTTGTTCGTCTCGCTCTTGCAGGCGAAGCCGAAGACGGTCAGGGCCAGGATGGTGATGAGAATCAGGGTTTTCTTCATTTGTCGTTCCTCTCAGATGGTTGCTTGTGAATCGGTTGCTGCGACATGAGTTGCGATGTCGGATTTCTGGGAGTGCCTGCCTCACCTCCTTCGCATCTGCTGAAATTTTGAAATCGCGGCGAGGCAAAGCGCCTCGCAAGATAGATCGTTTTTCAGGGTCGGGAGGAAACCAGCAAGAGAAATGCCACGGATGTGTCCGCAACAAAGACGCCCCGCCGAACTGCGGCGGGGCGTCTCGAATCTGCAAATCGCGAATCAGTGCTTCTTGGTGGACGACATGGTGGTCGTGCCGGTGGTGCCCGAGGTCGTCGTCGAGGTCGTGCCGGTGGTCGACGTAGCCGTCGTCGACGTCATGGCGGTGCCCGAGGTGTCGCTCATCGTGCCGGCCGGCATGGCCGAGGTGCTCGTGCCCGAGCTGGTCGTGTCGGTGGCCATCGTGCCGGTGGTGCTGGCAGTGTCGGTCGACATCGTCGACATCGTGTCGGTCGAAGCCGCAGCGGTGTCGGTGGCCGTGTTGTTGTTGTTGGTTTCGCTCTTACAGGCGAAGCCGAAGACGCTCAGCGCGAGAACCGTGACGAGAACCAGAAGTTTCTTGCTCATAATGTTTTTTCCTCTCGATAAAGTGTTTTTTGTGGGAAGTCGGATTGGTTGGAAAAAGAGTGCCTGCTCACCCCCCTTGGCAGCTTGTTGAAATGGTCTCCGCGAAGCGGGCTGCTTCGCAACTCGAGATTCGGAGTCGGGTTTCTACACTATTCGTAGCACAGTTTGGCAACGTTGATGCCAGCCTGGAAATAAAACGGGCAAAAATGGGAAGTCAATGCGTCGATGTCGTCGCGGTCGTGGCCATCGTATCGGTCGACGACGCGGCGGTGCTGCTCGTTCCCGTCGTCGACGTCGCCGTGGTGCTGGTGGTGACGGTCGTGTCGGTGCTGCTCGTTCCCGTGGCGCTGGCGCCGGTCGACGACACGCCCGTATCGACCGCGGCCGTGTCGGTATTGGCGTTGCTATCCCTCTTGCAGCCGGCGGCGCACACGATCGCGGACAGCAGGACGGCAACCAACAGTTTCTTCATGCGTAGGAACTCCAAACAAGGATGATTACCGGGGGCACAGCAAGGAAGGATGAGCATACGGCGCTCAACGAGCGGCTATAGTCCCGGATGAACGCCATCATGTCAAGCGCTCCCGCTCCGCTTCATCCCGTTCCGCACCCGCCCGTGGCCGGCATGGTGCAGTCGTTTGACGGCACGCCGATCGCCTACGACTACTACGATCAGACCTCGCGCTCGCTGGTGCTGGTGATCCCAGGCTTCTGGCGCGACCGGCGCCACCCCTCGATGCTGACGCTTGCATCGCACCTCGGCGATCTCGGCTACCGCACCGCGATCACTGACCCGCGCGGCCACGGCGACAGCGGCGGAACGTACGGCTTCAATCTCTACGAGCACTACGACACGGCGGCCGTGGCCGAGGAGTTGCTGCGAAAGCTGCCGATCGAGTCGATCACGATCGTGGCGCTTTCGTACGGAGCGTCGGTGGCCATTTCCACGGCGGCGCGGCACAGGCTGCCGATCGCATCGTTACTTTTGATTTCGGCCGTCGCCGATTTCGGCAGGATCACGCCGCGCATCAATCCGTTCACGCTGCACCGCCACATCGCACTGTCGCAGGCGCTCAAGCGTCCGCATTTCGACTGGAACTTTCGCCGCAGTCCGAAGCTGCAGGCCATCGACGACGTCCGCAACGTGAACGCGCCGATCTGCCTGGTGCACGTGAAAAACGATTGGTTGATCGGCCACGACCACTCCCTCGCGCTCTACGAAGCAGCGAACGAGCCGAAGGAGCTGCACGTGATCGACATCCCCGGCAACTACCACGCCGACCGGATCTTCTCCGTCGCCGCCAGCGAGATCGATCCGCTGTTCACGGACTTTCTGCGCAAGTATTCGGTGGTGTGATCCTGAAGGCCGGCGACGAAATTACGATCTCACCTACCGAGCTCGTTGCGGGCGGGGCGGCGATCGCGCGCGTCGACGGGTTCCCGATCTTCGCGACGAACGTCTATCCGGGCGACGTCGCCGTCGTGCGGCTGCTGGAGGTGAAGAAGGGATTCGCGCATGCGGATCTGGTGCGGGTCGTCGAGCCTAGTCCGTTCCGGCGCGCGATACCGTGTCCGGTTGCGAACGAATGCGGCGGTTGCGACTGGACGTCGCTGAGGCTCGACAAACAGCTCGAGGCGAAGCAGCGGATTCTGACGGAGTCGCTGCGGCGCATCGGCAAGATCGATCCGGCCACGCTGCCGCCGATTGCGATCCATCCCTCGCCGCTGAATTACCGGCTGCGCAGCCGGCTGCATCGCGACGGCGACAAGGTCGGTTTCTACGCAATGCGCACCAACGACGTCGTGCCGCTGCCGGCTGAATGCGAAGTCGTCGGCCTGCAGACGCGCGAACATCCGCGCGAAGGCGAGACGTGGGAGGTCGACGGGAAGCTGGTCGACGGTGGCGAGTTGATGATCGACGGGTACTACGTCACCACCGACGCCTTTTTCCAGGTCAACCGCCATCTCCTCGGCACGATGCGAAGTCTGGTGACGAACATCGCCGCTCGCTCCGCGAAGAAAACCACCGCCATCGATCTCTACTCCGGCGTCGGATTCTTCAGCCGCCCGCTTGCGGAGTTGTTCGATAGCGTGACGGCGATCGAAGGCTCGGCGGCCGCGCACGAATGCGCCAAACGCAACGTGCCGGCGAACGTGACGCTCGTGAACGCGCCGGTGGAGTGGTGGGTGGAGCGCATGCCGCGCGCCGATTTCGTGTTTCTCGATCCGCCGCGCAGCGGTGCGCGGCGCAACGTCATCGACGCGATCGCGGACCGGACGAACGCGATGGTTTGCTTCCTCGCCTGCGATCCGGTAACGTTCGCCCGCGACGCGAGCCGGCTGATCGCGTCAGGTTGGCGACTCGCTTCGCTCGACCTCCTCGACCTCTTCCCCAACACGCATCACGTGGAAACGCTCGCTTCGTTCGAGCGTGCGAGGTGACGTTCCTGCCGCACTTCCGCTGATCTTCTACGCCGCCGGTCTGGCGCTCGGCCATTCGTATGCCGAGGCGATCGGATTCGCGTGCGTGGCCGTCTTGCTGATCGCGATTCGAAAGGCGCGGCTGGCCATGCTGTGCCTCGCGCTCGCGGGCGGCGTGTGCGCGGCAACGCATGCGCGCGTGCGAAGCGTTGACGATGATCGCGCTATCGCACCGCTGATCACCGATCGCTTCGTGACGGTCGTCGCGCCGATCGATCGAGATTGGTCGTCGCGCGGCGAGGCGCACGTACTGCGCTGCGCGCGCTTCGTCGCGGACGGCGTCCCCATCGACCTGCCGATCACGATCTACACGCGATTCGAGCCGACAACCATCGACATGCAGCGGTTCGTTCGTGCCGAGGGATTTCTGCGGCGCAGCGAGAAAGGGGATGCCGTGCTGACCGTGAAATCGCCGCGGCTGATGTCGTACGAAGGTTTGCTGAATCCGTTCACGCCGTCCGCGTGGAATCGCGCGTTGGCCAATCGCATCCGTCCGTTCGCGGACACGTATCCGACCGAGGTTGCGCTCGTCGAGGCGCTGGTGCTGGGGCGCGGCGACCGGTTGAGCGATGATGTTCGCGACAGCTACAAACGCGGCGGCACGTATCACCTGCTCGTTTTTTCCGGACTGCAGATCGCGTTCGCGGCGGCACTGATCGCGCTGGCGTTGCGCTGGCTCCATGCGCCGCGCGCCGGCGACTGGTCGCTGCTGATTTTCGCCATTGCCGCGCCGCTGTTCATCGGACCGACGGCGTCCGTGTCGCGCGCCAGCATCGGCATCGGCGTGTACGCGATTTCGCGAATCCTGCACCGGCCGACGACGCTCGAAAATCTCTGGTGCGTGGCCGCGCTGCTGCGGCTGATCATCGCGCCGGGTGACATCACGGAACCCTCATTTCATCTGACCTACGCCGGAGCGGCCGCGCTGCTCTTCGCCGGAAAAGCGTTGGCGGCGCGCCGCACGCGCTGGCTCACGTACGCGGCGTCGGCGGAGTTGTCGATCACGCCGCTCACACTCTTCCACTTCCACCAGTACGCCCTCGGTGGATCGCTGATGACGTTGCTCCTGACGCCGATCGTCTTCGCGATGTTGATCGTGTCGGCAATCGTCTGCGCCTTTCCATGCGCGATGCTCTTCGAAGTCATCGGCGCGCTCCACAAGGTCTGCACGTTCGTGAACGGCGCCGCGTCGCCGATGTGGGGTTACTTCGCTGCGCCGCCGTTGCTCGCGATCATCTGCGGCTACGCGATGGCAATGTTGTCGATCGCATTTCTGTGCGGACGCGTTCGCGCGGTCGCGATCTTCGCGGCGATGCTGGTTCCGCTCACCGCAGCGCTGATCGTTGGACGCGCCGACGTGACCAATCCGCGCCTGACGATGCTCGACGTCGGCCAAGGCGATTCGCTCCTGCTCCGCTCCCCGCGCCACACCGTCCTCATCGACGCCGGCGGCCGCCTCGGCGATGCGCATTTCGGCGAACAGGAGTTGCTGCCGATGCTGGTCGATCGCGGCGTGCGGCGGATCGACGTCGCGGTGCTGACGCACGTTCATCCCGATCACTGCGGCGGACTGCCGGCCGTGCTCGAAAATCTCGACGTCGGCAGCGTCTGGATTTCGCCGCGCCGTTTCCGCGGTGACTGCGCGCAACGCGTGCTCGCAGCCTGCTCGCGCCGCGCCATTCCGATTCACCTCGTGCGCGATGGCGACGTCCGCAACGGCGGCGGCATGTCGCTGCGCGCATTCGTCGCGGATCACACGTTCAAGCACTCGCCGGAAAACAACAGCTCGATCGTGCTGCGCGTCGCCATCGGCAGCTGGACGGCGCTGCTGACGGGCGACGTCGAGCGCGATGCCGAGGAGTCGCTGGCGTCGCAGGAGATTCGCGCCGACGTGCTCAAAGTCGGACATCACGGCAGCAAGACGTCATCGACATCACTTCTGCTCGACGCAGTTCGTCCGCGCATCGCGCTCATCTCCTGCGGCCGGCACAATCTGTTCGGGCATCCGCATCCGAGCGTTCTCGAATCGCTGCGCAGCCGCGGCATTCATTCGTGGAGGACGGACCGCAACGGGACGATCGACGTCGATTTCCTCCCATCTCAACTCGTCGTCCGACAGCAATTTGACACTCCCCGGTGAGCGTCCTACCCTGAATTTCCCTCATGTCGTCCACACTGCTTCGCCTCGGGCTCTGGATCATTCTGCTGGTGGTCATTCTTTACGTGCTGCAGCAGACCTACGAAGACGCGCCGTTCGTCGACTTCTTCGCCCCGCTCATGCTGCAGCGCGCGCTGGTCCTCGGCGGAATCCTGGTCGCCGCCGGCATCGTGATGCGCATCCTCGAGCGCGGCGCGAAAGTGGTGATCAAGAACCGCTGCGTGGTCTGCAAAACGGCGATCGATCACGGCGCGATTTATTGCCGCGAACACCTGCGCGGCGTGCTCAATCGGGAGAATGACCGGACGCACCGGACGCGTATCCGGAGGACGTGATCGCGCCTTTCGCGAACAGCGCCGCCGGCAATCCGATGAGGAACATGTGCACGATCACGCTGCATGAAACCCACAGCAGATTGAAGCGCGTCGGCCGCGCCGCATTCGATAGCGGGATGACCACGTAGTTCATGAATACGTAGACCAGGATGCCGTAGATGATGCCGCAGATGACGGCGTGGCGCGTCAGCATCGGCAATGCTTTCGCCGCGATCCAGTAGACGATCACGATGCTGAAGGCGATGAAGTAATGAAGCGCCGCGCCGAGGAGCGCGCTGTTCATGCCGCCGTTGAATGAGGCTTTCCCGAGCACTCCCGCGGCGACGCTTTGGAAGACGCGCGTCGGCGCCACGCCGCGGAAGGACCAGAAGAGGATGGCGTACGTGATATCGAGCGATCCGACGACGATTCCACCGGCGATGAGTTTTCGCATTTCGCGAAGGTAGCGTCGATGGCGAGCTCTGCTTGCGAACTCACGGTGAATGTTCACGCGGAGCCGCGGGGACGCGGAGAAAGGCCGCTCCGCGTCTCCGCGACTCCGCGTGAAAAGCCTTTTAGGGAGTCGACGGCGGCGGCACCCGTTTCTTCGTCGCCTGTTCGAATGAATACGCGAGCTTAAGCAGCGTCGGCTCGCTGCAGGCCATCCCGGTGAAGCTCACGCCGAACGGCTGCGGCAATGCTTTGAACGATTCCGGGAAGGCGGTCGTCGGCGCGTTCGGAACCATCGCCCACGGAACGATGACCGTTGGGTAGCCGGGGCGCGCGGCGATCGAGGCGCCGCCCGGTCCGGGGAAGAGGAGCGCGTCGAGGTTCTGCGCCTTCATCACCTCGTCGATGCCGTGCGTGGCGGAGAGGCGGATGTCGTTGGCGCGATCGGATTCGTAGCGGGTCTTGAAGAGATCGAGGTCCATGGCGTCGGAGATGTCGAGCAGCGACTGCCCGTACTTGATGGCGCCCATCTTGGCGTGGTCCGTGTTCCACTTGCGCAGCTCGGCCAGCGACTTCACCGGCGCGGCGTTGCCGAGGGAGGCCAGCCACTTGTTGAAATCGCGCTCCATGCCGTACGCGAGATCGATCGAGCACTTCTTCCCTTTCACGTCGTCCATGTCGGTGCAGACGCCCCAGAGGAAGTAGTTGTCGGCGGCGTTCTTGTCGACGACGCTGGGGATGTCGGCCGGATCGACGACGATTGCGCCCTGCGCTTTGAGAACGTCGATCGCCTCGTTCATTGCCTTGGTCTGTTCGGGATTGAGTCCGCCGCGCGGCGTGGTCGCGCCGGGAAGCGTGAACTTGTCGTAGAAGCCGGCGCGCGCGATGCCGATGCGCGCGCCTTTCAGTCCGTCTTTTTTCAGGAAGACGGTGTAGTCGTGGTTGGGCGGCGCGGTGCAGCGCGTCGTGGCCGCGTCGTTCGGATCGGGATTGTTCCCCTCGAGAACGCCGAACAGGATCGCGGCATCGGTCACGTACTTGGCCATCGGACCGGCGGTGTCCTGATCGGCGGTGATGGGGATGACGCCATAGCGCGAGATGCGGCCGACGGTCGGCTTGATCGCGGCGAGCATGTTCTGGTTGGACGGGCTGAGGATCGATCCCGAGGTCTCGCTGCCGACGTTCGCGGCCCAGAAGTTCGCGGTGGTGCCTGCGCCGGAGCTCGATCCGCCGGTGGCCAGCGCGGGACGTCCGTCGCCGGTTTCCGTGCGCGGATCGCGGCGCGGATCGTACGGATTGAAGCCGTAGCCGTTCAGCGCGTTGTAGTTCGTCGGCATCGGCGGATTGCCCGCCACCCAGTTCGCCAGCTCGGTGAGCTGCGTCTTGGCCAGGATGATCGCGCCGCTGTCGCGCAGGTTCTTGGTCAGCGTGGCGTCGTACGGCGGGACGAGATTCGCAAACGCCAGCGCTCCTCCGGTCGTCGGCAGGTCGGTGGTCTGGATGTTGTCCTTAAGCGCGATCGGAATGCCGTGCAGCGGTCCGCGAATCTTTCCGGCCGCGCGCTCGCGGTCGCGCTCGTCGGCTTCACGTAACGCATTCGGATTGACGGTGATCGCCGCATGCAGCTTGTCCTCGTACGTAGCGATGCGGATGAGGTACTGCTGTACCAGCTCGTGCGAAGTGACGCGTCCATCTTTCAGCGCGGCCTGCATGTCGGAGATGCTGGCCTCGACGACGTTGAACGGCGCGGGCTTGGGCTTGGTTGCCGCGGAGAGGCTGACGGCGAAGAGAAGGAGGGCGGACGCGACGGCGCTCTTCATGTTGCGGGATTGTATTGTCATCCTGAGCCGCCGGAGCGACGCAGGCGAAGCCGCAGTCGCGCAGGACGGCGAAGGATCCCCGGCTGATAACCCGGGTCGGGAGGCGGCGAAATTACCAGAACGCGCGAATTGAGAAACGGGTTATCGGCCGGGGATCCTTCACCGTCCTGCGGCGTTCCGCGCTTCGCGCTCCAACGCCTCCGGCGGTTCAGGATGACAGCGCTCTACTTCTCCGGCTCCTCGCTCGCCACCCCATTCCGCCGCTCGCGCCGACGCCGCTCTTCGAACGCGAATCGCGGACGGTTTTCCTGCGGCACTTCCATCCGGTCTTCGCTGATCTCGCGCGGGATCACGGTGATGTAGCCGAGGTCGATGTGGACGTGATCGTCGGCATTGAGGCCGGTCACATGGCCGTACGGCAGCACGTGAATGTCGTCGCTCAAATCCTCGGCGATGCCGTTGTACTTTTCGATCGTTTCTTTGCCTTTGAGGATCGCGGTTCCGATGCGGTAGACGTCGGCGGCCGTCGCCCACATGTGCGGCGTCGCGGTCTGCGACAGCTTGTGCGACGGCGAGCGGTACGCACCGTTGACGGCAATGTGCACCGAGGCGCCGATGTCGCGCCGGAACTGCTCGAGGTAGAACGCCAGCACGCGCACCGCACACGGAACGTAGCGCGGGAACTGCTGCAGCCGCGGCGCTTCTTTCAGATCGACGAGCACGAATTCGTTCAATCCGAAATGCGGCGAGAGGCGGATGCTCACCGCCGCCTCGTGGTCGGGGATTTCGTAGAAATAGCGCGGCAGGCGATGCCGCCGCCCTTGCGCGTCGCGCATCATCTCGCCCGGTTTGAGCAGCGACCGCAGTTCGTCATCGAGATCGAAGGCGTCGACGACCTTGATCGAGTGATGGGCCGGCTGCGGATCACTCAT
>Ga0157369_10000403_pt1 | contig 57592 bp, 52 predicted proteins | sample C25metaG_FD_113461 | JGI IMG/M metagenome (GOLD analysis project Ga0157369, IMG submission 113461) | Corn rhizosphere microbial communities from Kellogg Biological Station, Michigan, USA - C2-5 metaG | ecosystem: Host-associated > Plants > Roots > Rhizosphere > Soil | place: USA: Michigan... | reverse complement strand
GAATGCGCTTCCTGAAGCATACGATACGTTTTCCCCACACCGGCACTCATCCCAATGTAGATCTTGAATTTTCCGCGTCTTGATTTCTTTATCAAATTAAGAAAATCATGGGCTGATCTTTTTTCATCCATAACAGATTATCTATATCAAATTTAGGTAAATCCCCTGTCAAAATTTCAACAAGGGATTTGGTAATATGGAAACTATTAAAAACTTACAGCCAGTGATGTCACCGCCATAAAATTATTTTTATTCAAATGATTATCCCGATTGAGAAAAATATCATCCTTGCTGCTGAGATTTTTCATTTCTGTCCGCCAGACCAGGTTCGGGAGAATCCAATAATCTGCATTTACGGAATACCCAAAGGTTTTAAATCCATTTTCCGTTCCAGTGGCTATGATGACGCCATTTTTATCATTGTAATATTCGCCTCTTGCAGCAAAACTCAATTTGTCTGTAATCGCATATTTTGCAATGATGACAGGAGAATACCAGACACTGTATTGCTCGCTGCCTTTCATTTTTTGCTCCGCTCCTATGTCGAAACCTGTGGTTAAAGCAAACCTCTTGGTCAGCTGGAAAACACCGTACAGATTATGAAAATACCGCATCTGTTTTATGCTGTCAGGTTTATCATTTCCAATAAATGAGCTGCTGTTCAAAGTGATTTTCTCTGTCGGCTTATAAGTTAACTGATGTCCAAAAGCTACGGTTGAATTCCCATCAACTCTTTGTATTCTTTGCCAGCCATTCAAAACCAAACCGCTAAGCAACCATTTACCATTATTGCTGGTATAAGAGATTTTTGCCCCACTTTCGAAATAAGGCGAATTTTCCGCCAGAAGGCTTCTTGTCAAAGTCCAGCAATCCTTACTGATGGCACTTTCAAAACCAATATGTGAAGGCATAATTCCGGCGTCTATCCAAAGATTTTTTGTTTTCGAAATTTTTACGCCAACATTGGCTTCATAGATATTTTTCAAAACGCCCGATTCTGCCGAATAATTGGCATTCATATACGTTCCGGTTGCCAAGGACAGATTTGCCCGCAATCTTTCGGTTTCGTAATTGGCCTTGATGAAACCTAAATTCAGATTGACCTCATTATTCCGATTGTGGCTGTAGATGAATCCGGGACGCGTGTTATTTTCAGGGTTATTGAAATCGTATTGATAATAGACCTCAGCGTAAGCACTTATTTTTAAAGGACTCTTATTTTCTTCCTGTGCAAAAAGAAGTGTTGATATTCCTAACATCGATAATGTCAGTAAAGCTATTTTTTTCATTTCTATTATTCTTTTTTTAAATTATTTCAAACCGTCAAGAGCGATATTGAGTTTTAACACATTGATCTTTTCTGTTCCGAATAATCCCATAAACGGTTTTTCTATATTGGATACTACGAGATCTTGGACTTTGTTTTCATTCAAATTTCTAATCTTGGCAATTCTTTTGACCTGAATATTAGCTGCCTGGACAGAAATATTAGGATCCAGTCCGCTTCCGCTGGCTGTTACCAGATCAGACGGAATATCGGCTTTGCCCACTTCTGGATTATGCTTGATAAAATTGTCAATCCTCTCCTGAACTGTTTTCAGATAATCAGGATTCGAAGGCCCTTTGTTGCTTCCGGCTGCTCCGGCTGCGTTATAATCTACAGCTGAGGGGCGTGACCAGAAATACTGATCTTTCGTAAAAACCTGCCCCACATTGGAATAATATTTTTTGTTACCTACATTCAGTATTTCACCTTTTCCATTATTGGGAGAAAATTGCGCAATTCCGAAAATGATGAGCGTGTAAAATCCTGAGAAAAACAGCAGACAAACCAATGTCAGTTTTAAAGCAGGAAGAATATTCTGTTTCATTTTTTTTGATTTTAAATAAATAGTGATACAATAAGGTCAATAATTTTTATCCCGATAAAAGGAATCAAAACACCACCTAAACCGTAGATTAAAAGGTTCCTTCTGAGCAATGCGCTCGCACCAATCGGTTTATAGGCAACGCCTTTTAACGCTAATGGAATCAAGAAAGGGATAATAATCGCATTGAAAATAACGGCAGAAAGAATGGCGCTTTCCGGAGAATGAAGATTCATAATATTCAGCCCTTGTAAAGCCGGGATCGAAGCGATGAACAATGCCGGAACAATCGCAAAATATTTCGCAACATCATTTGCAATACTGAAAGTCGTCAGTGTTCCTCTTGTCATCAATAACTGTTTCCCGATTTCTACGATCTCTATTAATTTGGTTGGGTCATTATCCAGATCCACCATATTTCCAGCTTCTTTTGCAGCCTGCGTTCCGCTGTTCATTGCGACGCCTACATCTGCCTGAGCAAGAGCTGGCGCATCGTTTGTTCCGTCGCCCATCATTGCGACCAATCGGCCTTCGGATTGTTCTTTTTTGATGTAATTCATTTTGTCTTCCGGCTTAGCTTCGGCAATGAAATCGTCTACACCAGCTTTTTCAGCGATATATTTGGCTGTCAAAGGATTATCTCCGGTTACCATCACGGTTTTGATTCCCATTTTTCTAAGACGCTCAAAACGTTCCTGAATGCCTGGTTTGATAATATCCTGTAATTCCACAACACCCAAAACTTTTTCATTCTCGGAAACAACTAATGGTGTTCCGCCGTTGCTGGAAATAGTTCTCACTGCTTCTTCCGTTTCTTTTGGAAAAGGATTGCCCGCTTTTTCAACTAAGTTTTTGATTGAATCTGAAGCTCCTTTTCGGATTCTGGTATTGTCATAATCTACACCTGAACTTCTTGTTTCTGCTGTGAAACTGATGAATTCAGGATTGTTGACTTCATAACTTTTAGGATCAATTCCTGCCAGCTCTATAATCGATTTTCCTTCCGGCGTTTCATCCGCCATAGAACCTAAAACCACAGCTTTTATAAAATGTTTTTCATCAATTCCGTTTGCGATATGAAAATGGGTCGCTTTTCTGTTTCCAATTGTAATCGTTCCTGTTTTATCCAGTAAAAGGACATCTACGTCACCAGCTGTTTCAACTGCTTTTCCGCTTTTTGTAATTACGTTTGCTCTCAAAGCTCTGTCCATTCCGGCAATTCCAATAGCTGATAAAAGGCCACCAATTGTCGTTGGAATCAAGCAAACAAATAATGAAATAAAAGCGGCAATCGTAATTGGTGTGTGCGCATAATCTCCAAATGGTTTCAAAGTCACTGTAACAATTATGAATACTAATGTAAATCCTGCTAACAAAATAGTTAAGGCTATTTCGTTCGGAGTTTTCTGTCTGGAAGCGCCTTCTACCAAAGCAATCATTTTATCCAGAAAGCTTTCTCCAGGTTCTGTAGTTACTTTTACTTTGATCCTGTCAGAAAGCACTTTTGTTCCGCCAGTCACACTGCTTTTATCACCTCCGGATTCACGGATTACCGGTGCACTTTCTCCGGTAATGGCACTTTCATCGATTGTTGCTAAACCTTCTATAATTTCGCCATCAGAGGGAATATTATCGCCAGATTCACAAAGAAAAACGTCGCCTTTTTTAAGCTGAGAAGAAGGAACGATGGTAATTTCGTCATTAAAAATCTCTCCCACTGGCTGTATCCATTTTGCAGGTGTTTCTTCTCTTGTTTTTCTTAGTGAATCTGCCTGTGCTTTTCCTCTTGCTTCTGCGATACCTTCTGCAAAATTGGCAAAAAGTAATGTGATGAATAATACAGCAGTTACAATGATGTTATAGATCAAGCTTCCTTGATTTTGTTCTCCAAGTGCGATCCAGACACATACGCCAGCCATTACTAGCGTTCCTATCCATACCATAAACATTACCGGGTTGCGAAACATTTTGGATGGATTCAGTTTTATAAAAGATTGTTTCAATGCTTCATTGACCAATTCTGCCTGAAACAAATTATTATTATTTCCTTTCATTTTAATTCAATTATTTAAGTGAGAAATGTTCTGCGATAGGCCCCAAAGCTAAAGCCGGGAAGAAAGACAGCGCAGCAACAAGTGCGATAACAGCGAAGATCATCAGCCCGAAAGTTGGTGTGTCAGTTTTCAAAGTTCCTGCACTTTCAGGGATATATTTTTTAGCCGCAAGACTTCCTGCAATCGCAACAGGACCGATGATTGGAAGATATCTCGCCATGAGCATTACGATTCCACAGGCGATATTCCAGAAAGGTGTGTTGTCTCCCAAACCTTCAAAGCCGCTTCCGTTGTTGGCACTCGAAGATGTGAATTCATAAAGCATTTCGCTGAAGCCATGATAGCCCGGATTATTAAGCCAGCTGGCATAAGCTTCGGGATTGTGTGCATAAGTGTAACTCGCAATCGCAGTTCCGGCCAGAATCAAAAGCGGATGCAGAAGTGCAATGATCATCGCAATCTTCATTTCTCTGGCTTCTATTTTTTTACCGAGAAATTCAGGTGTTCTTCCGACCATCAATCCGCTGATGAAAACTGCAAGAATGATGAAGATGTAAAAATTCAGAAATCCTACGCCGACACCGCCATAGAAACAGTTGACCATCATTCCAAGCAGTTGATTCATTCCACTTAACGGCATAAAACTGTCATGCATAGAATTGATACTTCCAGTGGAAATGACTGTCGTCGCAATACTCCAATAAGCCGAAGCAGCAGAGCCGAAACGGACTTCCTTCCCTTCCATATTTCCCATCGTCTGAGAAATTCCCATATTGGAAATTGCAGGATTACCATTGACTTCGGAAATGACTGTCGGAACCATTAGCAATAAAAATCCAATCGTCATCACGCCAAATATTGTCCAGGAAAGTTTTCTTCTTTTAATAATAAATCCCATTGCAAAAACCATTGCCAAGGGAATAAGCATTTGATTTACAATTTCAATAATATTTGTAAAGTAATTCGGATTTTCTAAAGGATGCGCAGAGTTCGGTCCAAAGAATCCACCGCCGTTTGTTCCCAAATGTTTGATAGCCACAAATGCTGCTACCGGACCACGGCTTACTTCGACTTTCTCACCTTGTAAATTGATGATAGAATCTTTCCCTTCAAAAGTCATCGGCGTTCCGTTGAATGCTAATAATGAAGCAACTACAACCGCAATAGGAAATAAAATCCTTGTACAGCTTCTTACAAAAAAGAAGTAGAAATTTCCCAATTTATCAGTCGTTCTTTCCTTCATTGCAAAAAAGACAACAGCTGCTACAGCAATTCCACATCCGGCGCTGATAAACTGCCAGAGCATCAATGTTAATTGCCCTAAATATGACATTCCGGTTTCTCCTGAATAATGCTGAAGATTGGTATTAGTTACAAAACTTACCGCAGTATTGAAAGCCAGATCTCCTCCCATTGATGGATTGTTATCCGGATTCATCGGGAGCCAGCTCATATTGGTCAGTACAAACATTGCTGCCAGAAACCAAACAAGATTAATAGTTAATAATGCGACCAAATGCTGTTTCCATGTCATTTCGGTTTCGGGGTTGATGCCTGACAGTTTGTAGAAAAGTTTATCTACAGGATTTAAAATTTTATCCAGCCAGGTTTTTTCGTTTCCGAAAATTTTTGAGATGTAGCGGCCTAGTGGCAGTGCAATACCTACTGCGAGCGCGAACATCAATATGATTCCTAATATTTCTTTATACATTTTTTAAAAATTGATATTTAATTTTATTTTAAAATTTTTCCGGTTTTATCAAAACGTAGCATATATAACCGAAGACCGCGATGGCAATGATGAATAATGTTATCATAATCTGTTTATTAGTTGATGATCTTTTCTTGTCTGTTCCATATAAATGTTCTTAAAATCTGTCGGAATTTCCTGATAAAGAAATTTCCATTGCTGAGGGCTTGACTTTCTTCGCAGTCTTTCAAAAGACCTGATGAATATATTTTCTATAATGTATCTCACATAAGAATTGCCGCGTTTGTAGATCCAGCTCATCCTTTTGACATTACGAATAACGGACTGAATTTTTGCCTGACTTAAAAGATTTCTCAGATGATCTACGGTTGTCTGCATTATTCCTGCGAAATTGTTGCGGTCCGAAAGCGTTGTAATTTCATTTCTGATATCAGGATAAAGTACCTTGAGATATTCCACTGTTTTTTTTTGATTGATTCTATGCATTGCTCAGATTTTTTCGAAAGTTCTTATCAGAAGAAAAAAAATGGAAAAAAGCACTATTCCAAGAAGAATTAAAATCGCTGTCATAATGGTTCTATTTTTAAGGTTGAATAATTGCTGCAAATACAAAAACACTTAGTAAAACAGCTATATTGATTATTAGTATTTCGAGGTTATGTTTTGCATTGGATTTTTTCCAACTAGCCCAATTGCCTGCTTTTATTATTTTTCTGTGCATGATATTATTTATTTCTAAAGTCCTGATTTATAGACCTGACACAAGTATGCCTGATGCAATCCTGTCGGTATTTTTGAAAAAATTAAATTTTTGTAGTTATTATCACAGGAAAAAGTCAGGCTGTCAAGAGAATAGACAAACACATTTTCCACGGCATTTTTCAGAGCCTGATCGCCCTTTTGGTAGAGTTCATTCATTTTGTCAAATGATTTAATTAAAATCGTTGTTTCTCCTTTCCTGATGAGGTTTCTGATCTGTCTCGTAAAGACATTGATGACCATAAAGGAATTTTTAGTCTTATAAACTTCTTCGAATTCCGCTTTGGACTCTGGAACCACTTGTATGATTTCCTGTATTGCTTCTGTGTGATTCATGTTGTAATTGTTTGAATCAGTAATGCCAAGATATATTCCTTTTAATCATTTAATCATTTAAGAAACAATATATCAACACTTTAAAGTAATTTGAAAATTTCTGAACAATAAAAAAGCCTATCAAAATGATAGGCTTTTTCTCAATATGATAATGATGTTAAGAAATTCTGTACTCTTCTATCTTGCGATAGAGCGTTGCAATTCCAATCTCTAGCAAACGGGCAGTTTCTGCTTTGTTTCCTTTGGTATAATTCAAAGTTTTGAGAATATGAATTTTTTCTGCGCTTGCCAGAGAGAAGGCAGACAGATTTTTGTTTCCGGAAATATCAGAATATAAGTTTTGAAAATCTGACGGAAGCGAAACTAACTCAAGTTCAGAGCCATCTGTCAGAATGACACTTCGCTCAATAACATTCCGAAGTTCGCGAATATTCCCTTTCCAAGGATGCTGTTTGAGCGCTTCGAGGTACTCTTGACTGGTTGATGTGATTTTCTTTCCGGTTTTGACGGAAAAATTTTTCAGGAAATAAAGCGCCAAATCTTCTATATCAGAAACTCTTTCTCTAAGAGCGGGTAATGAAATATTAAAAATATTGATTCTGTAATAAAGATCTTCCCGGAAGTTTCCGGCTTGGATCTCTTTCTCCAGATCTCTGTTGGTAGCAGCAATAATTCTTACATTGACTTTTGTTGGTTTGTTATCACCAACTTTCAGAAATTCTCCAGATTCTAGAACACGAAGTAATTTTGCCTGCAGATCGAGCGGCATTTCCCCAATCTCGTCCAGAAAAACGGTTCCGTTGCTGGCTTCTTCAAAAATACCTTTAGAATCTTTGATTGCTCCGGTAAAAGCTCCGGCTTTGTGTCCGAACAATTCATTTTCCAATAACTCCTTGCTGAAAGCTGAACAATTGACTGCAACAAAATTTTGCTTGCTGCGGTTACTTGCATTGTGAATAGCCTGAGAAAAAACTTCTTTCCCTGTTCCTGTTTCTCCTGTAAGCAGAACGGTAGCATCTGTCGTGGCTACTCTTTTTCCGGAATCTATGGCAGATCTTATTTGCTTTGATTTTCCAATAATTGTATCGAAAGAATATTTACCTCCCAACTGTTTTTCCAGCTGCAACACACGTTTGTTTAATGTAACTTTTTCTATTGCTTTATAAACAAGTGGGATAATCTTATTATTATCATCGCCTTTTGTGATATAATCAAATGCCCCATTTTTTATTGCCTGCACACTATCCGGGATGTTTCCGTAGGCTGTAAGTAAGATGATTTCAAGCGATGGGTATTTGTCCTTGATGATTTTTGAAAATTCGACACCACTTCCGTCCGGAAGTTTGACATCACAAATGATAACATCTATATCAGAAACCTCAAGTCTTTTTTTTGCATTCTTCAGGTCAGAAGCCTGAAAAACTTCAAAACCTTCCAAACTGATGATTCGAGAAAGCAATGTTCTGATCTTTTCTTCGTCATCGATGATGAGAATTTTATTCACTTTTCTAAAAATTAAAAACAAAGATAAATATTAAAACATCTATCAATTGGATAAATTATGAGTTTTTATGAATGTGTAATTTTTGTTGGACTGTCATTTTAAGATTGGTTTATTAAAATTATCAAACGGCGGTTTTTTTGCAGTTATTTTAACTTAATAAATTTGACATTGGTTGCCCCAAAATTGATAATACTCAAGCCTGTTATTTCATTTTTTCTGTTTCTTTGAAAATTGACTTCTACAGAAAATGTAATTGCTCCCGTAAATTTATCTTTTTCTACTTCTGTTAATACAACATCACTTAATCTGTTATGGGTCATTATTAATTTCCCATTGATGACTTTCAATGTAAAACGTGATGACAAGTCGGTATTCTCAAATTCACCTTCAAAGTCTTTTAGATCTGTCGTAGAAACATATTTTGGATTTTCTTCAATTTTCTTTTCAGGTTCGGCTGGTGCTCTTTTTTTAAACTTATCAGACAAATAAATTTCTGCAATGTCCAGTCCTGTTTTATATGAAACAAAATTTTCATCATTACTCAAAAGAATAATAGATAATTTATTGTCCTGAAAACGGCCTAAAAAAGATTTGAAACCAGCATCACTTCCTGTATGGTTATAGACAGTAAGACCTTTGTAGTTTCTTATAAACTGACCTTTGGCGTGGTAAATGGTTTCTCCGTCCCTTACTGCTAAAATTGCAGGTTCGCCATTATCTAATGATGTCCGCTCATTGAAACGATTAATAAAATCAACATCGCCGACTTTGGGATTTTCAAAATTGGCAGTCCATTTACTTAAATCTTCAACAGTTGTATACACGTTTGTAGGTCCCACGGAAGAACTGTTGAGGTTTCTTTTGCTGTACAATCCATTTTCGCTGCCGTAAGAATAGGCTCTGTTTTTAATTATTTTTTCGTTGTCATCGTATATTAATGTGTTTTTCATACCCAGTGGACCGAAGATGTTTTCTTTCACAAATGCACTGAAATTTTTTCCCGAAACTCTTTTTATAATTTCGGTTAGCAAGGTAAATCCTGTGTTGCTATATTTAAATTGGCTTCCGGGTGTAAAATTCAGTTCTTTTTGTTTCGTTATTATTTTCATTACTTGTTCGGGAGTAATCACATCATCCATTCTCCAGCCTGCTAATGTTAATAATGCCCATTGGTCTTTTAATCCACTTGTATGGGAGCATAGATGTCTGATAGTAATTGTTTTCTCATAAATCGGCAATTCCGGAATGTATTTTCTTACATCGTCATCCAACGATATTTTGCCCTGTTTCTCCAATAAATAAATTGAAAAAGTGGTAAACTGTTTTGAAACAGAACCTACATTAAAAATAGTTTTTGGTGTTATCGGAATATCATATTCCAGGTTAGCCAAACCATATCCTTTTTTGAAAATAAGTTCTCCGTCTTTAACAATACCAACTGCAACACCGGCAGTTTTTGAGTTGTAACTTGAAAATAATGAATCAATTCTTTTTTCTGGATTTGAATTTGTTTGTGCAGACAAATTGTTTGCAATAAAAATATGAATTAGAATAAATTTTATTAGATGTTTCATTTTGTTTATTAGATTTTTGAATTTGTTCAGTTTCTTTTTTGAATTCCTGATAATGTGTCTACCTTAAGTAATTAATCGCAATATCTAAAAGTATAATTTACCTAAACCCTCAATATACTACAAAAGTAAGTTTAAAAGACTGAATTATAATTATTTAGGCTGATTCTTATTGAGTTATTGTATAAAATTCACTTCGATAATTTTCCCTTTTTTTATGGTATATATTGCGACAGCCCTGAAAGCAGGCTTGCCTTTTTTTGTTGTGACTTCTTCGTGGTCAATTACTTTGTCTTTCATTATTATCCTGTTAAGTAATTTGCATTTTAAGTCTATATTTTTTTCAAACATTTCAGTATATATTTCTCGCATTCTTCCCTTTCCCTGGTATAACAAATTATTCATATAACTATATACTTTTATAGTATCACTATAAGGTTTTAGGAAACCCTCTATATCTCTGTTGTTATATGCCTTTAATTGTTCATCTGCCAAAGTAATAGAAATTTTCATTTCTGTCGTTAACTTTGATTGAGCTAATAAATCATTTGATGCGAAAATATAAATAAGAATAATTTTAATTAAATTTTTCATTTTTATTAATTAAGTTTTTGTTATCGTTTTTGTTTTTTTATAATTACCATCAACGTTCTCAGACATTTCCTTTTTGAAACCAGTTCACATATTCTGAAATTGGAACAATCCATAAAGGTTTTTCTTTGTGGCTTAGAAAAAGATTGGCTTCAGCATAAAAAGCCTTACTAATACTGTCGGGCTTATTATAAGATGTACCATTGATATAGTTTTGAATACAATTCTCAATAAGAGATTGTTCCGACTGTGCAAAAGATAAATTTGAGAGGATTACAAATAAAATTGCGAAAAGTTTCTTTCTCATAAACGTTGGATTTTATGTTTTAAAAATGTCTCGCAAAAATATATTGCTTAGGTTTTAAATCATTCCAAGTTTATGATAATGAAGTACGAATGTATATTTTAGGAGTAAAAATTATGTTTTTTGATAATTTGAAGGCGTAGTTCCCGTGATTTTTTTAAATGAACTATAAAATGTACTGCTCGAATTAAACCCGGATTCAAAACCCACAGCATCTATTTTCAACTGAGTCCCTTCTTTTAATAGCCGTTTTGCTTCATCAATCCGATATTCATTGATGAATTGAGTAAAACTTTTATTCAGATTATCATTAATAAATTGAGACAGCAATTGAGGACGGATATTTAACTCTTTTGCTAAAATTGATAAAGTGAGGTCAGGATTAGTATAGATTTTCCTTGTTTCAAAAAGTATATTAATTTTTTCCTGAATTTCCTTTACCAGCTTTTCATCTATTTTATTGATGTATTTTTCTTTATTAATGACAGAAATCAACGTTTTGTTTTTTGCATAATAAATCAGAAGGAACGAAATGTAAAAGCTGAAGGAAAAAGTCAAAGCCCCAGAAATATATGAAGTATATCTGGACAAAGCATAAGAAAGCCAAATTGCAAAAACACCGCAAATAAATGACAATATCCAAGTTTCCTGATAGCTGATCTGGTTGCGATTGGTGACCAACTTCCTGAAAATCTGTCTAGCCTCATAAATGGATAATACAATAAAAATAAACCACTGAATATTTATAGAATAATAAATGATTCCGCTCCACATCTCTGGATTTCCCTTGTATGGAAAAAGAAAACCAAAAACAACTATAGTTATAATTATAAAAACGAGGATATATTTTGCAAAAGAATAATTAAGATTTTGCAGTATTGATCTAACAAAAAAATACAATAAAGGACCGATTAAAAAACAAGCCGACAAACCTATTTGTAAATACGTTTTTGATAACTGCGGATTAAAATTATACAATACAGACTTTCCGATTCTTGTACTCAAAGATAACAATAGAAGCCCTAGAAATAAATCGGATATAGCTTTGTTTCTCTTGAAGAATAAGAAATAAAAACCCAAAACAACACTATTAAAAACACCTAAAGCACTTAAAAAAAATAATATTTGATTGTCAATATTCATTATTTTAAAATAGGTTTCTTTTTGGAACTGTTTACTTTTATCGTTTCGGGCTTCGTGATATGGTTAGATTTTACCACAAAATTTCTTTACGAAGCTGATACGCCAAATTTAGCGAAAACTTTCTTACGAAGCACTTTTATACAAAATCCTGTTAATGGCAGTTTGTTTTTTATTAAGTTTTTTGTTTCTCAATTTTCAAATTAGCCCAATAAATTATTTTATCGGCAACAGGTATTTTGTCTTTGTCAGAATATTTAAGCCATTTCATTTCTTCAATTTTCGAATTTGCTTTTTTCGAAAATGTTCAGAAAAAATTGCAACATTTTTACAGCTTCTGCATCATTATAATAGCAAGGAAAATTTAAACTACTATTCTATGAAGCTCAAATTATTTATTATCTTAGGCACATTTATTAATTGCCTTTCAATATCTTCACAATCGTATAAAATCATCTACGACTTCAAATGGAGAGCCGAAGAAAAGTCCAGCAACTACAGTTCGGAATTAACAATTCTTTTGAAAACTGAAGAGAATTCTTATTTCGAATCTCTGGCAAAGTTTAAATATGATTCAATAAAAACCCAACTTGTGGATGAGGGAAGCAGAAGTTTTCCAAGCCCAAAACTGCAATGGAAATTACAGCCTTTGATCTTTAAGGATTTGAGATCTCAAACCACAGTTACTGAAGAAAATTTTTTCGACAAAGTATATTTAACAACCTATACCTGCAAACCAAGCTGGAAGATCCAAAAGGAAAAAAGTACGCTGTTCAATTATAATGTCCAGAAGGCTGAAACAGATTTTGGCGGGCGACAATGGATTGCCTGGTTTACAAATGATGTTCCCATCAGTGACGGGCCTTATAAGTTTTTTGGTTTACCCGGTCTGATTCTTAAAATATCTGATTCTGAAGATAATTTTATTTTTGAGATCAAAGGTCTTACAAAAGAGAATAGCAATATCAATGGACGAAATACCTATACTGACAAAGTAAATCTCACGCCAAAACAATGGGAAACTTTCTGGAACAAATATCGCCAAGAACCATCGATGATCTTTGCCAATCTTAATTCGCCTGATGCTACTTTTACTTATGTATATCACGGTAAAAATGTAGACAGCAAAGAAGCTAAAGAGTTGTACAATAAGGCCGAAAAAGAAAAAATTGATATTTTCAAAATTCCTATTGAGACCAGATCTTGCGAAAAGTAGATAAGAAATTAAAAAAAATATATAAAATACTGCAACATTTGTAATTGGTTTGCGTCTATTATGTAGAATAAGGAAAAAACGAAGAACTATTTGAAAGCAACAACAGAAAATATCAGCGACAAAGAATTGCTTGAGCGATGCTGTTCCGGAAACAGTTCGGGGTACTCTTTAGTCTATGGGCGTTATTCTAAAGCTGTTTTTAATTCTATCTACCGTATCGTAAATGACAGAGAAGATGCCGAAGATATTCTTCAGGAGGTTTTTGTGAAAGCTTTCTCTGAAATCAGATCTTTGAAAAATGTAGAAAGTTTTGGAGGGTGGATTAAGCGAATTGCCATTAATCAATCGCTGAATTTTCTTCGAAAAAAGAAGATATACTTCAAAGAGATAGATGATGATAAAATGTTGGACGTTAATGATGATGAGCTGGAAGAAAAATTAGCTATGGAATCCCGTGTAAAAGAGCTTCAAAATATCATTGCTGAATTCCCACCTCAGACAAGAACGATTGTTAATCTTTTTCTGTTCGAAGAAATGCCACAGGAAGACATAGCAAAGCTTTTAAATATACCACATGGAACAGTAAGAAGTTACTATCACCGTGCTAAAAAGAAAATTTTTGAAAAATTAACTTCAAAAGACCATAATGAAAGATCCGCTTAAAAAATATATCCAGGACCACCGCGAAGAATTCGATACGCTTGAAGCTCCAAGCGAAATGTTTGACAAAATAATGTCAACGATGGAAAACTCTGCTCCATCTGTTGGAGAGACGCGTTCTCTATTTTCTTGGAAGAATTTTGCTATTGCCGCTTCTATCATACTAATTTTAAGCTTAGGAATTTTTAATCTATGGCAAGAAAAAGAAATTGATAAAACTGATTTTGCAACAAAGCAAACGCCGAAAAAAGAAAATGAAGATCTAAATAATATGTCAGTTCATCAAAAAGAATCAGAAACATCAAAAATAGAGACTAGAATACAAAAAAACACAACAAACATTCTTGTACATAACAGTTCTGATTATTCGAAAAAAACGATAATTAATCAAAATTATATTCCGAATTATAATATGGAAGATAACAATCGTCCTGATATAACAAACGCAATAGAATTGATTGATAATCAATTTTCCGCAAGTTCCAGATTACAAGGAATTGCTTTGGTAAATAATTTACCAGATTATGATACAAAAATAATTGATCTACTTTCTGAAAAAGCGATCTCAGATGAAAACACGAATGTAAGATTAGCCGCGGTTTCAGCTTTGGAAAAACAAAGACTAAATCCGATTATAACAGATAAAATTCAACAAATTTTTGTTCAGCAAAATGATCCTATGATACAGAAAGAGCTGATCTCCTTTTTCGCCGAACAACAATCATCTGAACTCAGTGCTGAAGTTAACACGAAACTTTTAGCACTCGCTCAAGATCCAGCTACAGTAGCTTTTGTGAAAGACGAAGCATATGCTGTTCTTATGAAATAATAAAATCTAAGATATAAATAGACTCAATAAATTATTAACAAATTAAACATTATGAAAAAGATATATTTAATTATGTTTGCTTTGATGACAGTTTCCTTCCAGGCGCAGGAAAATACAAACCCTGCAACTACAACAAAAGAAAACCCGAAGACATACAAAGTCAGCAAAAACAAAGGAAAATTGGTAATTAACCTCGGAAAAGTAACGGTTGAAGGCTATAAGGGAAATGAAATCATTTTCTCATTGGAAGGTGAAACTCCTGCGGAGGACAAACGGGCAGAAGGACTCCAGGCAATCAATGCTTTAGGACTTACAGACAATACAGGACTTGGAATTAATGTTACTGAAAAAGATGGCATTTTGGAAGTCAATCCATTAAAAAAGATCTCATCTCCATCCATAAAAATATTAGTGCCGGAAAATGTCATTGTTTCATTTAAACATCAATCTCAATATGGTGATAAGGTCGTTTTCAGAAATATGCAAAATGAGATCGAGATCGCCGCAACTTATAACAATATCCAATTAGAAAATATTACAGGACCTGCAACTGTAAAATCTATCCATGGAAATGTGGATGCGGTTTTCAGCCAAAATATCAAAGGCCCTTTATCTATTATTTCAGTTTATGGACATGCAGATGTCAGTCTTCCAAAATCGGTAAAAGCAAATCTGAAAACAACAACTTCTTATGGTGAAATCTATGTTTCTCCTGATTTCAAAATTGATATTGAGAAAAAAGACGATATGGTTCCGTACGGTAATGAGCTTGTCGGAAAAGTAAACGGCGGTGGAATTGCGATAGAAGTTCGTTCAGATTACAGTAAAATTTATTTGAGAGCAAAATGAAAAGCCTGATATTTTTTGTAATGACTTTCGTCTTCGGAATCGCTACAGCGCAAACAACGATTAAAAGAACTTTTTCCACGATTGGAAATCAGAACATATCCTTGAAATTCGATTACCCTCAATTGATTAAAATCAGCACTTGGGACAAAGATGAAGTTCAGATTTCGGGAACTGTAAACATTAATGAAAATGAAAACAATCAAGCTTTTCAGATCAAAGAATCAAAAGAAGGAAATTCCCTTGTTATCGATGGAAGCATCTCTGAAATTGACAAACTTCCGCATAGGATAACGGTTCACAGGGGAAATGAAAAATTAACTTTTAAAACCAAAGAAGATTATCAACAATATTGTAAAACCAACAATGCTTCATTCAACACGATGTCCAATGGCGTTGACATCAATATTGAACTGGAAATCAAAGTTCCTAAATCTCTCAAAACCCAGATAGAATCCAAATATGGAATGGTAGAGGTGAAAAATTTCGGTGGTGAGATTGCCGTAAATGCTATTTATGGAGGAATCGATGCTACAATTCTGGAGAATAGCATCGGAAAAGTTTATGCTGAAACCAACTATGGACAAATCTATTCTAATCTTGATGCCAAATTTACCGGAAAAGATGAAAATGATTTTCACACATTGGTTACAGCAACACCGGGAAACGGACCACAATACAATCTGGAATCCAAATACGGAAATATTTATCTGAGGAAATAATTTATTAATTGAATTTGAAATTTGGTAATCAATTTAATCCGAAATCGGATGTTTGATACTAATGAAATTCTAACATCAAGGCTTATGCCGCAGAACAGCGAAAATCTGCATTTAATTAAGGTAAATCATTTCCTTTATCTTTTCTCCTTGCCCGCTAAAATAACCTGCTTTCTTTTTCCGGTTTTTCTTTTGAAAAATATTCGGCAACACTACCCTATTTTATTTGTAAATCAGTTTTTTAATAAATACTATTTTTTTGTCCGCTGAATTCCAACCCGAAACTTCATTATCCACCAGGCCTTTATGCTTCTTGCTAATATCTCGTAAAGAGTTACCGATAGATTTTCTTAAATATTCGCTATCAGTTGATCTGGAACTTGCAATCAGCTGAATGGCAACTTCTGGATTCTCTTTGAAATATGGCCTACTGGTCCATATTCTCAAACCTTCAATGACCGCTCTTGTAATGTTGGGGTTCTCATCGTTGATCCAATTCCGGATCTTGGGGAGTGATCTCTCATAGCCAATAGTTTGACAGTAATGGTCAAATGCCTTGGCCAGCATTTCCTGAACCCTCCAGTTATCATCCCTGGCAACCTTGGTTTCGAGTATTTCAAGTGCTTTTGTATTTACGGCTGATAGCTGTCCCAAGAGATAAGTTGACAACATCCGGATCTGGTAAGCTTCATCATCCAGCAGTTTTGTTGCTAATTCAAAATGATCGATGGAAGTATCTTTCAAAATATAATCACCTGCTTCAATGATATGCTTGAAACCGTGTTCTATGTTTTTTAATTTTTCGATGAGTGCGTCCATTTATTTTTAAATCTATGTGATCGTTTTCAACATTTGGCAATGTTACATTATAAGTATCTTATATATATTTTACAAATCATTGATTTAATTATTTATTAAATATAATATAATTTTTAAATCAAGATTTTCATCTTATTGTTAATTTTTAAAAAATCTGATAGATTAGAATAAATCCAAATAATAAACTGAAAAGCCTTTAAATAAAGCCAAATGAATGCTAATTTTCACTTTTTAGGAAATCATATTTTAATATTAATTAATTATCAAAAAATAAAATATTAATTTATTGTTAATTTTTGGTATCAGAATTGTTAATTATTAGTTAACACTAAACAAATTATTATGAAAAAGATTTTTACCTTAGTGGGACTTGTTTCCTCGTTTGCATTTTCTAATGCACAGATTGTTATCAATGAAATTTATACTGGTGGTGGGCTTCTTGGAGCATTACTAGCCAATGATTTTATTGAATTAAAAAATATAGGATCTACTACTGCAACGCTTAATGGAGCAACAATTCAGTACGGTCCTTTGTCTGGCCAATTTACACAGTATCACACCCTGCCAAATATAACTTTAAATGCAGGACAAACTTATTTGATCCAACAAGCCTCGGATGGTCTTGGTGGCATTAATCTCATTAATCCAAATCTTATTGTAGATGTAGTTTTAAATTTAGACGGCTCAGGTCCGGTAGTAGGTGTCGGTCTACAGATCGGATTGACTTCCGGAAAGGTTGCCTTAGCAACTAACAACACACGTGTTACAGGACCAACAGCATCCAATGTTATTGATTTTGTTGGATATGGTCTGGCGAATCAGTATGAAGGTTCAGGAGCAGCACCATCTCCAACCATATTAAACTCCATCACGAGAATATCCGGAGATACCAACAATAACAATGTAGATTTTACAGTTGCATTCCCGACACCGCAGGCTACAGGTACTGTTCTTTCTGTTGGCGATACCGGTAATTCCAAATCTGTTTTCATTAAAAATACTTTAGTAAGAAACAATGAAATCATTTTTGGATCTGATGTCCAAGATGTTAAGTTATACTCGATGTCAGGACAATTAGTAAAAACAGCCAACGTTAAAGGACTCACAAAACTTAACATTGCAGATTTACCGAAGGGCTCGTATATCATCACTGGAACCGTCAATAACGAAAAGGTCCGTGAACGAATTTTAAAAGACTAATTTTAATATTGTTAAAAGGAGAGCTATCAATGGTAGCTCTCCTTTTATTTGACGACTTATCATATTATATACATACCAGCCGCAAAAAATAAAGAAATTTGTTGAGATCACAGAAACTGTAAAAGATGGTGAAAAATTGCACAGCCGGATCGGCATATTATTTTGCTTACAGCATTAACAGAAGTGATCGCCGATGTGATGTTTATAGACCTCACATAAAAGAAGCATCGTGCATATTTTTACTAATGAATATTTGAAGTTCATTTCTTCTTGACGATATTTTTTCTCACTTTACTCAGGAATTCTGAGGTAATACCTAAGTAGGAAGCGATTTGTGTATTAGGAAGTCTTTTAATTAATTCAGGAAAATATTTTTGAAAATTAATGTACCTCTCTTCGGCTGTAAAACTAATACTTTGTAGAATCCGATCCTGAAAATTGATAAACTTTCTCTCGTTGATGATCCTGAAATTCCGATCAAATTTATGATAATTAATAAACAAATAAAGCAAGTCTTCGTGACAGATCTGCAAAACAATTGATGGTTCTAAAGCTTCAATGAAAAGTCTGCTTGGTTTCACATCATAAAAACTTTGGATGTCAGCAATCCAATCATTTTCAATGGCAAACTGAAGATTATGTTCTTTGAAGTTGGAATCTACAGCATACATTTTAAAACATCCTGAAACTACAAACGAAAAATGACTGCAAACATCGCCTTCCTGTAGCAGAAAACCTTTTCTTTTCACAATCCTTTTTTTGAAAAGTCGCCTCACTTCTTCCTCCTCTTTTTCATCCAAAGGAAAAGAATAATTAAAACTGGTGATCAATAAATCGAATGGATCTTGTATGTTTCGTGGTTGTTCCAGAATATTAATTTTAGAGACGTAAATATATTGTTTTAAGAAATCAATGCGTGTTTTTAATTTTTATTAATGCAACTTTCAATCTTTTGAGTCCTTCCAAAAGAACTTCTCTGGGACAACCGATGTTGATTCTCAGAAAACCTTCTCCAGCCTTTCCGTACATTGTTCCGGAATTAATCCAAAGTTTTTCTTCTTCCAGTAAAATTTTGGACAAATCATCAGAAGTTCTACCCGACGAACTGCAATCCAGCCAGACCAGATAAGTGGCTTCTAATGGCAAAACTTTGATTTCCGTTAAATGTTCTTCCATGAATTCTAAGAGATATTGATAATTTTCATTAATATAAATTTTTAATTCCCTCAACCAAAGCTTTCCATTTTGATAGGCAGCAATCAATGCTGTGGCAGCAATAGGATTTGGGTAACTTGTTTCCTGAATTTCAAAGGTTTTATGTATTTTATTTAATATTTCTTCGTTCTCAGAAATCACATAAGAAATCGGCAAACCCGCAAGATTAAATGTTTTGCAGGGCGAACCGCAACTTACCGATTTCAAGTCGTAGTTTCCAGCGATAGATACAAAAGGAATATGTAGGTGACCTTCATAAACCAGATCAGCGTGAATCTCGTCTGACACGACCATCACCTGATGTATAGCACAAATTTCCGCCATCTTTTCAAGCTCACTTTTTTTCCAAACTCTTCCGGCCGGATTGTGGGGATTGCACAGTAACAGAAGATTGGTTTTCGGATTGGACGCTTTGATTTCCAAATCATCGAAATCAATTTGATAAGTCCCATCTTCGTAGATGAGATTATTTTCGATCACACCAAACTCACAGTTTTCCAAGAAATTATAAAAATGGCTGTAAACAGGCGGCTGAATGATAATATTTTCATCAGGTTTCACAAAGGTTCTCAAAACTGCGGAAAGTGTCGGAATCATTCCGGGACCAGGCAGAATCCATTCTTTTTTGATTTCGAATTGATGAATTTCTTTCCACCAATCAATGATTGCATCGAAAAATTGAGGTGGAGTAATGCTGTAGCCGAAGACGCCGTGTGATACTTTCTTCAAAATAGCTTCCGTAATTTCCGGAGCCGTTTTGAAATCCATATCTGCGACCCACATTGGCAAAACTTCGGCATCTGGAGCCAAATCCCACTTTACAGAATCAGTTCCTCTTCTGTTGATAATTTCATCAAAATTATATTTGTTTGCCATTTATTTTGAATCAAGATATTTTTTGAGGTCAGAAATACTTTTTATCTTCAATTGATTTGCCTGTTTTTTGCGCATCATCAAGGCATAGGAATTATTAAAGCCAAGCGGTTTCAACCACTGAATCCCATATTGTTTTCTGAATTCTGAATCTACAAATTTATAGGTTTTATCGACACTTTGAGAAACAGTTTGAACGGTTTTTTCTGATGGTTTCAATAAAACTAAAAGTCCTGTTCCTGTATATTCAGGATAGAAATCGATGGCATCATTCATCAAAGCATCAAAACAGATTTTGGTTCCTCCCAATCCGGTTTTGGTTTCCACTTTGTAATTGGTGTAGCCTTCAATCAGCATTTTATAAATCTCTGTCAGAATATATTGCTCACCGAAAATCTTTGAACCAATCCGAATTGTTGCTCCATTTCCGTGTCGTGGAACTTTATATAATTGAGTTTTAATTAAAAAATCTTTCGCAATTTTTTCAGGCGTTTGGTTGAGATAATCTGAACGGTAATTCAAATCTGTCATTATTGAATCGTTGAATTTCCCAGCAAGTAAATTCAATGTTTCTTCCAATTCAGGAAACTTTATTAAGGTTTTGGTTTTAATAATCGGCGCTGCGAAATACGGAGGGAAAATCTTCTTATCATCCTCTAAAACATACAAATCAAACGCTTTGATTCTTCCGTCTGTGGAATATCCGCTGATTAAATCCAACTCCCCTTCAAAAGCAGCTTTGTACATCACCGCATCATTCACGACTTTTGGATTAACATTTAAACCATAAACAGAGCGCAAACCCAAATCTCCGTCCTGTCTTCCCATAAATTCGGGAGTAAATCCAGCTTTTAACTTATTATCTGAAATGGAAGTCATTAAATAAACAATTCCAAATATTAATAAAATTGCAGGAATGATGTATTTTAATTTCTTTAAAAACTGATAGCCGGATTTCTGCAGAACGGCAATCGTCTGGTCGAGTAAAATCGCCAATAATGCTGCAGGAATGGCACCTGCCAAAATCATATTGGTGTTATTCAAAGAAATTCCACCGAAGATAAATTCACCCAAACCGCCGGCCGCTACAAATGAAGCTAATGTTGCCACACCAACGTTGATAACAGCAGCCGTGCGAATTCCCGCAATAATCACAGGCATTGCCAACGGAAGTTCAACTTTGAAAAGCAATTGTTTCCGGTTCATTCCCATTGCTTTGGCAGCTTCAATGACTGTTGGATTGACGCCCGTAATTCCTGTAAAAGTATTTCTGATGATGGGTAAAAGTGCATAAATCAACAATGCGACAATCGCCGGCGTTGCACCAATTCCAAATGCGGGAATCATAAAACCTAATAAAGCAATGCTTGGAATCGTCTGTAGAATTCCGGCAAAACCAAGAACAGGACTTGACAGTTTTCTTTTTCGGGCAATTAAAATTCCTAATGGTAAGCCTACAATAATCGCTAAAAGTAATGACAGAAAAGTTAATCCCAAATGTTGAACAACCTGAGTCAGTAATTTTTCGTGCTGTTCTATGACGAACTGCCAAAGACTTTGCTGTGTCATACGATTTGTAATTTTCGGTAGTCGTTGAATGCTTTAATCAACATTTCGTAAGCATTTGTATTTTTTTCGTCAGAACTTAATTTTTGTAAAGCATTCCAAACACTTGTGTCTTCTGTAAATTTAAATTCATTGATTAAACTTTCTGAATTGATGAAAGATTTGACATCGTTTAAACGTGCGACTTTATATTCCAAAAGCAATCTGTTTTCAGCAAAAAAGTCTTTTACAAAATCATTTGTCGGGCGATACAACATTTCCCTCGGAGTTTCGGTTTGGATAATTTTCCCTTTATCCATTAAACAGATTCTGTGTCCCAGTTCAAACGCTTCCTGAACATCGTGCGTGACAAGAATAATGGTTTTATTTTTAAGTTCTTCCAACGATTTGAATTCCGAATGAATATCAGCTTTTGTAATATTATCCAACGCTCCAAAAGGTTCGTCCATCAACAGAATCGGTGAATTGGAAATCAAAGCCCGGGCTATTCCTACTCTCTGCTGTTGGCCACCACTCAATTCGTTGGGAAAACGAGAAAGTACTTCTTCGGGAAGATGGAGCTTGTGCAAAAGTTCTTCTGTTCTTTTTTGAATCTTTTGTTTGTCCCATTTTAATAATTCCGGAACAATGGCGATGTTTTTTTTAATCGTATAATGCGGAAACAATCCTGAATGCTGCATCACGAAACCGATTCCCATTCTGAGCTCTTCCACTTTTTGGTTACGGATATTTTTTTCATCAATCAAAATATTTCCCGAATCAGCTTCTACTAATCGGTTAATCATTTTCAGAGTCGTCGTTTTTCCACAACCACTCGTTCCCAAAAGCACCAATATTTCCTTATCATTGGCTTGAAAAGAAATATCGTCCACCGCTGGTTTTCCGTTGAAACTTTTTGAAACCGATTCTACTGTAATCATAGGCAGTTATTGAGCAAGTCTGATTCCGGTGAACTGCCATTTCAAGCCAGTCTGAAAGAAGTTACGATATGTATTTCGGCTGTGGCCGATTGGTGTTGCTACCGATGCACCGCGCAAAACCATTTGATTGACCATAAATTTTCCGTTGTACTCTCCTACTGCGCCGGCTTCTTTTTTAAATCCTGGGTAAGGCAAATAGGCAGAGTTCGTCCACTCCCAACGGCTTCCCCACTCAAAATGGTTGGAGGCAACTTCCCATTCAGCTTCGGTTGGCAGACGCATTCCTTTCCACGAAGCGAACGCTGAAGCTTCGTAAAAATTTATGTGACAAACTGAATCATTTAAATCTAATTCGTGAAGACCATTTAAAGTATAATTCATCCATTTACCATTAATCAAATGCCAATACAATGGAGATTTTGCTTCATTCTGTTTCACCCAATCCCAGCCTTCGGCGTGCCAATGTCTGAAATCATTATAACCTCCAGCTTCCATAAATTCTAAATATTCTCGGTTGGAAACTAAACGGTCAGCAATTTCAAAATCATTGAGATACACTTTATGCCTTCCCAATTCATTATCAAAACTGAAACCTTCACCTTCAAAACCGATTTCGTAAACGCCTTCAGAGAATTGAATCATTTCAATATTTTCAGAATGTTCTTTTCTAGAAATAGCTTCATTTTTGTAAGCTGGAAAAAGTGGATTGTGACCTAAAATATATTTGATATCCGTCATCAATAATTCCTGATGCTGCTGCTCGTGATTGAGTCCAAGCTCGAGTAAAGGTTTTATTTCTTCCGTTAAAAATTCGCTTTGAAGAAATGAATCCATTTGCTCATCAACATATTTTCGGTATTTATAAATATCAGAAACCGAAGGACGACTTAGATTTCCTCTGTCCGTACGGATGACTCTGGCACCAATCGTTTCATAATAACTGTTGAAAACGAAATTATATTGAGCATCGAAAACCTGGTAATCAGGAAAATTTGGTTCCAAAATAAACGTTTCGAAAAACCAGGTCGTGTGACCTAAATGCCATTTTGGTGGACTTACATCTACAATCGGTTGAACGACATAATCTTCGATTTCAAGAGGTCTGCAAATCTCGACAGAATGATTTCTAATCTCTGAATATTTTCCTGCCCAATTGGTTATGGAATTTGGTCTTGTTAAAATGGAATTTGTTTTCATTGGAATTAATTTTAAAATTATAGAACTTGCCAAATCGAATCTACAAACCAGTTTTTGGAATCGGCAATTTCATCAATGATATGGAATTTGGAATCTAGTGCGAGTTTGCTGATATCGTCCTGAGAAAATTTTTGTGAGATTTCCATATCAATCAATTCATTTTCTTCAAAGTGAAAAACCTGGTTTCCAATATGTACATTTTGCTCCGCAAGACTTACGAGATAACTTTTGCAAGCGCCTGATATTGGGTCGTAGCTTTGGTAATGCTGGAAATTCAAAACATCGAAATCGGCTTCCAGTTCGCGGTTCATTCTGATGAGAAGATTGAGGTTGAAAGATGATGTGATGCCAGCCTTGTCATTGTAGGCATTGAGAATAGTATGTGGATTTTTTTTAAGATCGAAACCAATTAGAAGAATGTCGCCACGATTTAGTTTCCTCCTCAGTTCTCGGCAGAAATGGTAGGATTCTTCCATATCCATATTGCCGATATTGCCACCTAAAAACAAAACTACTTTTCTTCTTCTCGAGATGGCCATTGCCTTATCGAGCATATCGAAATAATCGCCTTCCAAGGTGATGACTTCGAGCCCGGGCAAATCTCTGCGGAATTTTTCATCTAATTCTTCCAGAATATGTCCGGAAATATCAATCGGCATATAAGTGAAATCGATATTTTTTTTGGTCAGATGTTCCAGCAGAAAACTGGATTTCATCGCATCGCCCGCTCCCAATTCTATCAAATCGAAAGGTTTATTATCTATCAGGATGCTTTTTGCCAATATCTCAGTTTTATTTTTGAAGATATCCAGCTCGCAATCGGTCAGATAATATTCAGGCATATCCATAATCTGTTGGAAAAGTTGGTCGCCCGCTTTATCATAAAAATATTTTGAATGTAATTGTTTTGGACTGTTTTTCAAGCCTTCCAGAACGTCCGAAAGAAAAGTTTCCTTGGAGTCATTTTGCGTCTGAAGCTCTGTTACCACCTGTGAATTCATAAATCTTGTTTTTTGGTTTTTAGAGAACTACAACTATCTTGCCGCCGCCGGAATTGGATTCCATAAAAGTGTGCGCTTCTACAATTTCTTCCAGCTTGAAGACTTTTTTTATTTTCGGATGAATGTTTCCATTTTCGATTTCATTAATAAAATCCTGAAAATATTTTCCTTCTACCCGCATTTGTCCGCTGTCGTAAACGGTGAGAAAAGTTGTAGCCGGAATATAATCCATCGGCGCAAAATCTTTGATAGACCATTGCTCAGAAAGCATTCCGGTCATACAAACGATCCCTCCCTGAACAACCGATGCTAATGAATCTTTTAAAGTGAATGTTCCCACCAACTCTAGAATCTTATCAATTTTTAGGTTTTGATTCGAAATTTGTTTTGAAAGATTGCCATTGTCAATCAACACTTCATCGGCTCCGTTTTCAATCAACAAATTTATTTTGTTGATATCTCTGGTTGTACTAATGACTTTCAGACCTTCAGATTTTGCCAATTCCGCCGCTAAAATACCAATGGAAGAAGTTCCACCACGGATAAGAATGGTTTCACCTTTTTTAATTTTCAGTGCCAAGTGCAGCGAGCCATAAACGGTCTGGAACATTTCCGGCAAAGCGCCGAGAATTTCCCAAGGAAGGTCACTTTCAAAAGAACTGATAATTGATTTGGGTATAACAGCAAATTCAGCATAGCTTCCATCAAAATCACGCCCCATTCCGCCCATAAATGCCGCAATCTTTTGACCTGTTTGGAATTCATCTGAAGGGTCTTCAACAATCTCGCCAACACATTCGATTCCTAATATTCTGGGAAAATGCACACTTTCAGAATAGCCTTTTCTGGTCATTATTTCTGAACGGTTCAGTCCAAATGCTTTGACCTTAACTAATACCTCATCCTCTGAAGGTATTGGCTTTTCCCTATTTTCAATAATCAAATTCTCAGGACCGCCTGCACGGTATAAAACAGCTGCTTTCATTTGATTTATATCTTTAAAGTTTTATAAACTTATACATTATTAAAAATATATCTTAATATCTTCCAATAATCATCTTCCCTATGGAGAACAAAAAAATCCCTGCTTGTTTTTTGTATTTTTGATAGATTTTTAAGATGATTTTCTGAAGTCTTAGCAATAGCTTCAACAAATGCATAATTTTCATTAATCGTGATATTCAGATTTTCATACTCAATATTGAATTTTTTTTCAGCTAAAAATTTTGATCCGGATTTTCCGATTTCATTCTTTTTTAATGTTCTGAAACCTTCCGGCATAAAAATTCCTTCATCGGAATAAAAGGATAAAACTCTTTTTATGTCTCCTGCATTGAGTGCACTTGCAAAATTTTGTATGTCTTCTTTTATGACGTTATACTGGTCATTCATAATTTTTGAATTTATTTTTTTACAATCAGTTGATTCTTCGAATCTAATGACAAAATTGATGTAATAAAATAAAAACTGCCAATAAACAAATGCAAGAAATAATATTGAACTAGTTTAAGAATTTCGAAGAGTCACTGGTAAACAAACTACAAAATTTACAATGGAAAGATTTAGTTGGTTTTATGATGAATGGACTTTCTCAGAAATTGGTCATCAAATGTTCTTGGAAAAGGATTACAAATCCATTTTTTAAGATAGGGAACCAACATATGAAAGGTATTAAAACCTGCACCAGAAAATATTTTCTCGGCATTGCTTAACAATGATTGAGAAGCTTTTTGTTGAAATAAAACCAAATCTTCGGAGCTGATATTTTCTTGCGGAATAGCAGTGGCTGTTAAAATCACAACTTTCTGATTGGTTCTGTACATCTTCGCAAGCCTATAAAGATGAAGCACTTCCGACAAAGGCTGACTGTGAATAATGAGAAAATAGGGTGTTTCAATCGTTATAGAAATTCCATCTGAAAGATTTTCTTGATAATCTGGATATAGTATTTTTCCGGATCGAAGCTGAGAAATATCTACGCCTTTTTCCATTACAGAAATCTCATCAAAATCAGGAATATTAGGATTTTTGTCAAAATAAGATTTTGATAAAATCCTCGATAACAATATCTTTTCCCCTTGAAAATGACTTAATAATGAAGACAATTCGCCATAAAATCCTGTAGGGAAAACATCTATAATAAAGGTCTGGATATTATTTTCAGAAATTAAATTTTCTACAAAAGGCAAAAATTCCGCAGAAGAAAAAAACAAATCTTCCTTTTGAACCAAATTCCACCCCGATTTCCAAAATTCTGAAAAGACTGAATTGGTCAGCAAAATACAGTTTTCCGAAGCATAATTCTGACGTTTCAGAAAAGAGGTCACTCTTTTGAGATGACCTAATCCTGAACCATATGCATAAATTAATATCACTTTTTCTGATAAAGAAATTCGGTAAGAAGTAATAATCTTTGATCCATCGGAATCTGATCTATACTCAATATTCCCAATGCAAAACTGTCAGACGTCTGGGAAATTTTATAGGCTGGCTGTCCGTTTACAGAGATTTCATTTCCTGCAACTTTCATTGTATTAATGACGTTTCCGTCTTTAAAAACTTCTATTGCGCCGTTGTTGCTTTTGATTTCATAAGGATTCAAATTCTCTTCATTATCAGAAATTTTGATTTTGTCCGGATAGGTTTTTACTTTCCAGAGAAGTTTGGAACTCGCATCTCTCAGCTTGTATGTATCATCTTTCAGCTTCACTTCGTAGCGTTGTGTGCCATTGCTGTAATATTTCCTTTTGTCTTCTTTTTCTTTTGCAGTATACGTTTCCGAACCAAACTGAACTTTCGGAGGATTCACCGTAAAACCACCGACTGCATTCCCGTCTTTATCGGAAATAATATAGTCCGCAGAGTAGTTGCCGGCTTTGGTTTCTGTTTTCTCCGTAGTTGGCGAATTGCTGATTTGGGGTTCTTTTTTGCAAGAATTTAAGCTTAAAAAAGACACTAAAAACAGGATTGTAATTTTTTTCATAACGTGGTGAATAGGTTTAGATAGTTTTGTATTTCGTTTTGTTCTGTAAATTTTTGACTGACCGTGTTGTAAATTTCATTTTCCATTAATTCCTTATCATTTTCAGTTAAATGATGATAGTGAATCAAAACATCCAGTAAGGCATTGGCTTCCAAAGGATGGTATAAAAGCCCCGATTTTTTTTGCTGGATAACGTCCGGAATACCGCCAACCTCAGAAGCAATAATCAGCTTTTTTGACGCGCCGGCTTCTAATAAAACATTCGGCATTCCGTCATACAAAGAAGGTATGCAGACAACATCTGCCATCTCATAAAAGTTTCGCATTTCGTATTTGGAGACAAACGGAAAGAGTTTAATATTCAAATCAAAATTATTGATAAAAAGTTTAACTTCTTCGGGCAGATCACCAATCATCCAGAGTTCATATTCACTTTTGAAATGAAATTGATCAAAAGACTCGATGAAATGGCGGATTCCCTTCTTGAATTTAAGTTGCCCTGCAATCAGAATCACCTTTTTGTCAGTTAAGTCCTGCTTTCTTTGATAAGTCTTCTTTTTTTCATTTTCATTAAGATTCCAAAAAGATGCATCAATTCCGTTTGGTGTATAAAACACTTTTTTTGAAGGGAAAAGTTTTGCAATTTTTTCCTGTTTCTCCGTACAGACAGACAATATCGCTTCCGAATGTTCAAGGGCATAGAAAAGTGAATTTCTCTTTTTTGAAAATAAGCCTTCGTCAAAATCATTTCCCCGAATACAAGTGTACAAAGGTTTCCCAAAAAACTGACTGATGACAGGCGTCCACATCATAGGTAGATATCCACCAAAAGCTATCATTGCATCAACATCTAAAAATTCCTTTTTCTTTTCCAGGAATAATGTCGCCAGATTCAGCGTATATTCTTCTGTATCATAGATGCCAAGTGCGCTGTAGATTCCGCCGGTTTCCGTCTTTATCACATAAGGCTTCTGCCGGTTGGAAAAGTGCAGGACGTGAACTTCACAACCTTTTCTTTTCAGATTACGGACAATCCTTCCACAGGATTCTGCCATTCCGCCTTTGGACGGAGGATAGTTTTGGGTTACCAGCAACAGTTTCATAAAATTTAGCTGTCAAATGGTGAGGAATCGGCAGAGGAATCGGCAGAGTGATCGGAAAAATCCGTAAACAAAACCGTGTCAAACAGTGCTCCGTACTGGCTTGCCATCGTCACCAGAAATGGATATTCGGTATGGAATCTGTTCATCATTTTTTTCCTCCAGACTGGTCGGTCCGGCGAGTATAATTCGATCTTAGAAGTCAGTCTGGGATCCAGAACAGCTTTGCAAGTCAGACAAAGTTTTTGATCTTTGCCATTTTCATTCTGAAGGAAGATGTGATTTTTACAAACATTTTTGTTGCAGTTTGCGCATTGGTCCGTGGCAACAGCAGGACAATCGTCCACGAGAAACAAACCTAATTTTTCCTGACAATTTATATTTTGATCCATAATCTCAGTCTTATTTTAAGGTAAAGCATCCGTAGCAGATATTGAACAAGTTAACGACCTCCAAAGAAAAATATTCTACGGAAAATAAAGGTGTGGAATTGTACTGATAGGCACTGTAATCATCCTGATTTTCGTCCTTAACATCAAATTTTCTCCGCGCTTTCATATAATAAAATGATTCATCTTCTTTCAATTGGATATCAGATTTATCGATGTCGGTTTTTAGCTGATAGATGGATTTCGGAAGTTTTAACTTCAGAATAAAAGGATAGACGGATTTGTATTTTTCCTTGGTTTTTCTTTTCCCACTGAGTCCTTTCTTCTTGATAATGCGTTTTCTCACTTTTTCCACAAAGCTGAAGCTGACTTCTGCGCCATCTTTCAGTGTGCAGTATCCTTGTCCAATTTCTTTTTCATAAAACTCTTCTTTACCGGAGATGAAACCTGGTGTCTCAAATGTAGCATCCCCAGCAGATTTCAAATGTTCTACACCTGCCAATGTTTCCTTCACATTTGCAGTAAAGTGGATAGTTCCCAATTGTGGAAGCTCTTCTTCTATTAATGTAAATAAAGCGGAAAAGTAATCCGAGAAAAAGTCATAACCATCTGTATAATTCTTTCTGAATTCTCTTCTGTATCGCAAATCCATTACCAAAACTACCATAAACAAAATGATGTTGACTACAAACCAGTAACTTGGAACCAGAAAAACCATTGCAATGGCAATAATAAAATACGCAATCCAAAGTGTGTTGGTTTTTTTCTTTCTTTTTTTCAGGGATAGTTCGCGTTGCAAAACGCACATTCTGAAGAATCTGATCCATTTCAGAGGTGTTTTTTTTGAACTGAAACCACGGTGCAGATGCGCTCTTTCAATAGGCGCCATATCTTCCGTAGTTAACTGGATATTATAATATTCTGCCATAGCTTTACATTAGATTTTGATATACTTTTTGTAACTTTTGGTTGTGATGATTCCATGTAAATTGCTGTTGGAATCTGTTGAATGCATTTTCAGCTTTCTCATTTGCCGATTCTGGATTATCCAAAACAAAACGGATGCCTCGGCTAAGATCCAGCTCATCTTCCGTCCAAAAAAAGTAGGATTCGTCTTCTGTCAGCAATTCTTTGGTTACGGGCAGTTCTGCTGCAACAATCGGAACTTTACAAGCCATAGATTCGAGGATTTTGATCGGGCAACAGCCTTGTACTACATTTCTGTCTCCAAATTTCAGCGGAGCAATGGATGCTTTTGCGTGTTGGATGATGGTGTAGAGCGTATCTTTGTCCAGTTCATATCTAAAAATAACCTGATCCTGGATTCCAAGATTTTCAATTAATTTATGATAAGGTTTTGTTGCTTTTTCTTTAACGGAAGAGCAAATAACCAATTTCAGATTTTGATAATCTTTCAAATACCGGAAGGATTTCAGCAAAACATCCAATCCTTGCCACGGTTGCAACGCTCCGAAGTAAACGATATAATCTACCGGAAGGTCAACAGGTTTTTCGGTTTTTGTAATTGTTTCCGCACCATTTGGGATGACAGAGATTTTGTCCCCGGCAATCGAAAACTTTTCTGTCAAATATTTTTTTGTGACTGCAGAAGGTGTCACGATATGATCGCAAGCTTCAAGGCAGGTCAATTCAACATTCTGGATTTCAGCAATGAGAGAAGGTGTTAAGAGAGGAAATCTTACGGGCAATTCTATAGATGTCAACGCATTGACTTCAAAAATCGTTTTGAGATGAGCTTGATTTATCATTCCTAACCCGCTCCAGATATCGCGAAACTGTCCAATTCCTTTTTCATCGGAAAGTTTCGTACAATTGTATACTTTTTCAGAAAAAAGCTGGGCTCTTTCCAGATAATTTTGAGAGTCGTTTTCGTAGAAAAAAGGATAGATTTCTACATTTTCCTCAAGTTTGAGATCTATGGCAGAATTGCCTTTCAGACAGTACACATCTACCTTATCCGCAATTTCGGACAGGGCCTGCAAACTGTGGCTGATGTGCGTAGATGCACCTTTGCTGGTAGGAAAAGCATCAAAACTGGCGTAGTAGCATTTCATTCTTCGAAGTTAGAAATTAACTTTCGTCACCTCGCGCTCACTCGCATTTTGAATTTCAAAAAATTCCGCTTTCTCAAATTTGAAAGCATTGGCAATCACGCTGGAAGGGAAAACCTCAATGGCAACATTATTCTCCTTTACCGTGCCGTTGTAATATCTTCTCGCCATCTCTATATCATCTTCCAGAGCGTTTAAATCCTGCTGGAGAGAGATGAAATTACTGTTGGCTTTCAGGTCCGGATAGTTTTCTGCCACCGCAAATAGGTTCATCATTGCATTTTGCATAGTAGATTCCGCTGCACCCTGTTCTTTTGCAGACTGCGCTTTGCCGGAAAGATTTCTGGCCTCCACAACATTTTGCAAAACCGACGATTCGTGCGATGCATAGCCTTTTACTGTTTCTACAAGATTGGGAATCAAGTCATTTCGTTTTTTCAGAAACACATCTATCGAACTCCATCCTTCCTGCACGTTAACCTTTTTATTTACCAATCCATTGTAAACCGAGATCGCCCAAATGATAATAATAGCCAAAATGGCAACGATAATTCCGACTGTAATCATTATTTATTTTTTTTACAAGTTAAAAAAAATACCAAAATGAATGGAAAAAACATTTGCACCTATCATATTGCTGATTTTAAGTATCTAAGCGAAAAGGTAAAAGTAAGTCCACCAAAGCTCAGTAAGACCCATCTGATAAAATTTGCAGGCATTTATAAAAATGAAGAATTCAATACCGAATATGAACTAATAATCAAAAATAATGAATTGGTCGCACGGCACAGCTCGAATGATGACATCATTTTACACCCGTTTGCCAAGAACAGCTTTTATTCGGATGAAGGATTTTTTGGAAAACTTTTCTTCCAGAAAAACACAAAAGAAAAGATCACTGGATTCTCTCTATCAGGTCAGAATTTAAATCATATTTTATTTGTAAAGATCAAATAAAGGTTTCTAACAAATGCAATTAAGTCAGGAAGTTCCATTCTTAATAAACTTGCCACTCAAAATATGGCACCCATAAGAGCCCAGATCTTCGATTCTGTATATAAGGCAAAGTTCATTGCGATATTACTTGCACTTGCCTGGTGATTCATAAGAAATTTAAATTAGTTTTTAATAATCTTAGTTTGTTCCGTTCCCGTTTCTGTCTGAAGCCGAAACAGATAGATACCTTTTGAAAGATCAGAAATATCAATTTGTTTTGTTCCATTCAATTGTTTTTCACGGATTTTTCTCCCATCCGTCGTAAATATCGTTACTTTAGAAATAGTTTTTTCTCCGGAAAAGTGAACCACATCTTTTACAGGATTAGGATAAAACCTGATTGAAGAATTATTAATATTATCAACAGCCATCACCCCATCAGATAATTTAGCCAGAAATATACCTCCATCTGGAATTGTTATAGATCCAAAAACCACATTATCAGAACAATATCCTGCAAGAATAACATTACCAGAAGCATCAGTTGCCAATCCGCCATTTGGCGAGGTGGATCCAGCAGAAATTCTGTCAATTTTTATTGCCCAAACCTCATTGCCGGTAGTACTATATTTAGTCACATAACCAGACTGTGTAACATTGGTAGCTTTGGTAAGTGTGATACTGCCAAATTTAATCGTAGGACTTTCAAAAAAACCGGTAAGATATACATTTCCCATAGCATCAGAAGTGACTTTAAACCCTCTGTCGTAGCTGGATCCCGATCCACTCTTTGCCCATTCCAGAGTTCCGGAAGCATCATACTGCGCAATATAAATATCCGGATTGCCATTGGTTACAGCATTTGTTAAAGTAACTGTTCCAAAAGTAACAGTGCTGTTACTAAATGATCCTGTTATGATTACTTTTCCTGAAGAAGTCGCATGAACATCAAAACCATAGGTATCATTATTTGAAGTACTGGAAGATACTGCCCAGAGAAAATCTCCTGCAGAGCTGAATTTTACTAAAAAAGCATTCCTGCCGCTACTAGTAGGAAGATTATAAATAGATGATATATAAAATCCTGTAATATAGATATTACCTTCAGCATCAGTTGCTACACCATCTGCTCTGTTTTGGGAAGTTGCCGCTTGAGACTTTGACCATAATACATTACCATTTGTATCAAATTTGACGACATACAAATTACCGTTATTTGTATTATTAATGAATGCACCGTCAAAATTCAACGTCCCGTAAGATGTATATCCTGTAATAGTTACATTGCCCAATGGATCCACAGCAATGTCATTACTTTCTTTATCGAGTGCTGTTCCTATGCCTTTTTCCGCCCAAAGAACATTGCCATTTGTATCTAATTTCACTACAAAAACACCATCATAATTGGCAGCAGAATTAGTTAGTGTAAATGCCCCGAAAGTGATACTCGCACTTGTAAATATTCCGGTTATATAAACATTCCCACTAGAATCAGTTGCTATTCCCCAGCTTTCTTCATAACCTGCCGCTCCAAAATTTTTAGCCCATATAACACTGCCGGATGCATTATATTTTGCTACATAAATATTAAAATATGAACCAGTACTTTTAGTAAGTTTAATACCTCCAAAATCAATTATTGAAGACGTAAACATTCCCGTCATATAAACATTTCCGGCGGCATCGGTAGTTACATCTTTAGCAAAATCATTGGCTTGATCTCCTGTTGTAATCGCCCATTTCCAATTTGGAGTCTGGGCCGTCAGCACAAATGAGGAATTTATTAAAATCAGAATGAGCGTAATTTTAATAAGTATTTTTTTCTTCATAATTATAATTTTTATAGGATTCAATTTTCAATTGTCAAAAGTTATTTTTAAAATCTCCAAAAATACTATCCCACTACATTTGCATACCTATGATTAAAAGCCATAGTAAATTCTATTCTTCATATTCCCTCATTGCTTCCATATTTCAGTATAAGAATGACCTTATGATTGCTGTTGGCTTAACTTTTCAGCTATTGTATATTTCCTTTTGTATCTTTTTCTACCCAACATTCTACAGTATAAGCTTTACGTTATAAACCTCAAGTAACGATTCGATGACTTTGGATTTCCATGATGGGGTCTTTGTCTTTGTCTTTGTCTTACAAATATTTCCTTTAATTTAAGATGTCATATCCTTTTACCATAACAAGCTCTATCTGCAATAGTAAATTGTCCAACCTGAGTAGATAAAAAGTTTGTTATAGCTTTGAAAGTACAAGAGTAAGGTGTAATTTCATTTATTTTTATAAAATCAAAGATAATTCAGGTAATTAACGAATGCAATACTCCAAAAGGAGTATTTTTCATAAGATATTAAATTGTTATAAATAAAAAGATGCATATGCTGATGCTGATTTTACCAAACCATCAAATGGCACCACTTCATTAGAAGTGGTGCCATTTTTTTCCTAAATAATCATCAAAAGTACTTTTATTCGTTTTAACGCATAAAAAATAATAGTATTAATACTCTTGATTGTTTTTATATTATTTGAATTATAAAAACCTAAAGGAAAATATAATCTTAAAGAAAAAAACTAAATATTTATTGGATGATAATCTTCGCAGATGAGGTTAGCTTTTTGTCTTCTGACATAATTTTCAAAACGTAATTTCCTGGTTTATTGGAGGTAGGGATTTTACCGTTCGAGAAAGTGCCTGATTTTATAATTGTACCCGTAATATCGTAGATTTCAAATGAGCCTTTAGTTATTTGGGTAACATTGATCTCTCCTTTCGAAGGGTTAGGAAATACATTAATTTTAACTTTTGAAACATCCCGAACAGACAAACTCGCATCTGAAAGGTTAAACTTATAAAGTTCAGCACCTACAGTATCTGTATTGCTAATCCTTCCTGAAAGGTAAAGGTTGTTATTGTATGATATGAGGTTGGACGCAGATGCTAATGATGACAATAGTCTTGTGCCGCTTTCTGTTCCGTCGCTCTCCCACAGCTGTATTACATTTCCTGTATTAGTGATCAAGAAATATACTTTATCCTTATAGACAACAAATTTTTCGGGCAATGATCCTGCTGTACCAGGAATTACCAAAGATGGCTATTGCAGATTGGAAAGTTCAATTATGATGTGTCCGCATATCGGATTCCGAAACCTACGAGAAATCCACTTAGTTTGCAAAAGCTTATAAAAATCCGATTTAAACCCTATAATTATAGTTTTAAATAGTCGCTTATTATTTCCAGCACACCGAATTCATCATTAGAAAGAGCAGAAAATGACGCAGCCTCTTTCACAGAAGAATGAGCATTCTTCATAGCATAAGAATACTTTGATTTTTCCAGCATTGTAATATCATTCATGTAATCACCAAATGACATGGTTTGAGCCGGCGAAATATTGAGCAGTTTTTGCAGAATTTCCAGAGCATTTCCCTTATTGATATCCTTATTCATTATATCCAGCCAGTATTTGCCGGAAACTACCACTTCAAGATTATACTTTTCAAACTTTCTCAAAAAAGGATAAAGATTTTCTTCAGAACCTTCTGGATGATATACTGCAATTTTAAATGAATCATCATCAACTTCTTCAGTCAAATCATTTACCTGTTGGTTTTCAGTATAATATCTGGTAAAGTAGTTGACGAATTTTTCATCGTCACTTTCATAATAAGCTTTTTTCTTCGCTGACAATACCGCTCTTGCTCCAGGGATTTCACGAATGGTTTCGATGATTTCCTTTACGAATGAGTTTTCTAATTTGTCTACAAAAAGCTCTTCATTTTTATAAATCACATAACCACCATTTTCAGCGATAAAGCCGATTTCATTTTCTATTTCTTTAAAATACTGAGTAATCCCGGGCATCTGTCTCCCGCTTGCAGGAACAAAAAGAATATTTCTTTTTTTTAGTTCTTTATAGATTGCAGGAAAATCTGGACTTACTTCATAATTTGAATTAAGAAAAGTACCATCCATATCTGTGACAATCAGTTTAATATCAGTCATAAAATGTTGTTGTGAAAAACCAAACGTATATGTTGATTTTAATTAAAATTTGAGAAATAACGCTAAGTTTTCTTGTTTATAGGCTTTTGTAATGGAGAAGCGAAAGATTTTTCAATATTTCCGCACTTTGCTCTGGGGTAATATCGCGCTGCGGTTCTGCCAGCATTTCGTAGCCGACCATAAATTTTTTCACTTCGGCATTTCGCAGCAACGGCGGATAAAAATGCATATGAAAATGCCATTCAGCATACTCTTTTCCATCCGTTGGAGATTGGTGAATTCCTGCTGAATAAGGAAAAGAAATTTCAAAAAGGTTATCGTATTTTGTTGTTAAATCTTTTATTATCGAAGCTAAAGAAAGCTTTTCTGAATCAGAAAACTGCAGGATATTTTCCGCTCTTCTTTTGCTGATAATCATCGTTTCGTAAGGCCAGACTGCCCAAAACGGAACTAATGCAACAAAATCTTCATTTTCAAGAATAATTCTTTCTCCGGCTTCTAATTCTTTTTTGACATAGTCTTCAAGAAGTGAACTCCCATTCTTTTCAAAATACTTTTTAAGATTTTCCTGAGTTCTCAAAACTGTCGACGGAATCGAAGATTGCGCCCATATTTGTCCGTGAGGATGCGGATTACTGCACCCCATCACACTGCCTTTGTTCTCAAAAATCTGAACGTGATTGATGTAATCTTCAGCTCCTAAATCTTCGTACTGCTGTTGCCAGACATCTACCACTTTTTTGATGTCATCAACTTCCATTTCCGGCAAAGTCAAGCTGTGGTTTTCCGAAAAACAAATGACTCTGTTGATTCCACGTTCCGGTTTTAATGAAAAAAAATCGGATTGTTCTTCAGAAAATTCAACATCGTCTTTCATCAAAGAACCGAAGTCGTTTTCAAAAACAAAAACGCCTTTATAATCAGGATTTTTATCACCATTCACACGTACATTTCCAGAACACAAGTAACAATTCGGGTCGTGAGCTGGAAGTTTTTCTTCAGCTACTTTTTCGGTTTGTCCCTGCCAAGGTCGGTTGGCTCTTTGTGGAGACACCAGAATCCACTCATCCAAAAGCGGATTATATCTTCTGTGAGGATGATTTTTCTGACTAAATGACGAATTCATTTCTTTTGTATTCATTAATTCCATCCGATATTTTTACACGGTACACTTTCATTTCGATGTCAAAATCTGCTTTGTATTTTGTGCTGATATTTTTAATCACTTCATCCACATTTTCATCTTTTATAAGATTGATGCTGCATCCGCCGAAACCACCGCCCATTATTCTTGCGCCCAAAACGCCACTTTCCTTTAAGGTTTCTTCCACCATAAAATCCAGTTCATCGCAGCTGACTTCAAATTCCGTTGATAATCCTGAATGTGTTTCGTTAAGAAGTTCTCCCAAATATTTCACATCACCTTCAGATAATGCTTTGGCAGCTTTTTCAACCCTTTTGATTTCTTTTAGAAGATAATGGCATCTTTTGTAAGAAGTCTCTCCTATTTCCGTTCTCACTTCATCCAGCATTGAAAAACTGAAATCCCTGAATTTTTCTACTTCCGGGAATTTTTCCCACAATACTTTTTTACCGTTGTCGACATCATTTCTCCTGTCGTTGTAGCCGGAAGTCAAATGCGTGTGTTTTACACAACTGTCAAAAAGCACAAGACTGTGCCCTTCGATATTAGCTTTAAAATATTGGTGCTCCAGAGAATTGCAGTCGAGCATAATTACCTGATGTTCTTTCCCGAAAACGGAGGCAAACTGGTCCATAATTCCGCATTTTACACCAACAAAGGTGTGCTCGGATTTCTGACCAATAAGTGCCAATTCTTTTTTAGATAAATTTAAATTAAAAATTTGATTGAGAATATAGGCAAAACCGCATTCCAAAGCTGCCGACGACGACAAGCCGGAACCCATCGGAATCGTGCTGCTGAAGGCAATCTGCAGACCGCCAATCTCTTTCCCGCTTTCCTGAATGGCATTGAAAACACCCAGCAAATAATTGACCCAGGTCTGTTCAACCGGAGTTTGTTTCTGATGAATATTAAAATTAAAAGATTCATTAAAATCTTTCGCAAAAAAAGTACAGTTTTCTGAGTCATCCACCTTTTTTACGGCAAAACAAATATGCTTGTCGATGGCGGCTGGAAGAACGAAGCCATCGCTGTAATCAACGTGTTCGCCGATAATATTAATTCTTCCGGGAGCCAGAAAAAAGCTGTCAGGCTCAGATTGAAAGGCTGATTGAAATGCCTCTTTGGTATGATTGATTAATTTCTCCTGCATAGATGACTGCAATTTATGATTTTAAATCTTTTTTGCCACGAATGCACGAATGTTTTTTAGAGAAAATATAAATTTTTATTCGTACACTCGTGGCAGATTTTAAATCAAGCATTTACTTTCTTTTCATTACCTTTTTTGCGGCTTCAACGATATCATTTGCAGTTAAACCGTATTTCTCCATCAGTTGGTCAGGAGTTCCGCTTTCGCCAAAACTGTCGTTTACGGCAACATATTCCTGTGGGGCAAGATATTCTGTAATCAGAAGCTGGGCAACGCTGTCGCCCAAACCGCCTAATCTGTTGTGTTCTTCAGCAGTTACAACGCAACCTGTTTTCTTTACTGATTTTAAAATTGCTTCAGCATCCAAAGGTTTAATCGTGTGAATATTGATAATTTCAGCATCAATTCCTTGCTCTTCTAAGATTTCTCCTGCTTTTATCGCTTCCCAAACCAGATGTCCTGTGGCAATAATCGTCACATCTTTTCCTTCATTCACCATCCAGGCTTTTCCGATTTCGAAAGTTTGATTTTCATCGGTGAAAACAGGAATCACAGGTCTTCCGAAACGCAGATAAACAGGACCTTCATAATCTGCAATGGCAATAGTTGCTGCTTTGGTCTGATTGTAATCGCAAGTGTTGATAACTGTCATTCCAGGAAGCATTTTCATCAAGCCAATATCTTCCAGAATCTGGTGTGTTGCGCCATCTTCGCCTAAAGTTAAACCAGCGTGGGAAGCACAGATTTTCACGTTTTTATCGGAATACGCTACCGACTGACGAATTTGGTCATAAACTCTTCCTGTCGAAAAGTTGGCAAAAGTTCCTGTAAACGGAATTTTCCCTTCGATAGCTAGTCCTGCAGCGATGCCAATCATATTGGCTTCTGCAATTCCAATCTGGAAAAAACGTTCGGGTGCTTTTTCTATGAATTTCTCCATTTTTAAAGAACCGATTAGGTCGGCGCAAAGGGCTACGACATCAGGATTTTTATCTGCCAGTTCTGCAAGACCTGCCCCGAAACCGCTTCTGGTGTCTTTTTTTTCTGTGTAGGTATATTTTTTCATTGTTTTTATCTGTTGATTGTTGTTTGAACGCAAAGAGCGCAAAGATTTTTTTGTATTGAGAATATTTTTCGTTCGCAAGAGCGTTTGACTTCGTCGAATCTTCAATTTCGCTCAGCAAGGAATTTAATAAAATTTTAGACATTTTTTTGAACAGCGAATCTCTCGCAGCCCGACTTGAGTGGAGCTCTTTTTGCAAATTCAGCAATGGAAAAAGTCTTGGGAATTTGCAAAAAAGCGGGAACGGAAGGCGGATTAAGCTGCCCAAATTTAAAGTCTAATAATCTCCCAACGTTTCTTCTAGTTGGTCTAAAGCTTTTGCCAATTGCTCATCGTTAGGCGCTTTACCGTGCCAAGCGTGGCTCCCCATCATATAATCGACACCGTGACCCATTCCGGTTTTTAGGAGAATGCAAATGGGTTTTCCTTGTCCTGTCAACGATTTTGCTTTGTCCAGAACTTTAAGAATTTCTTCCATATCGTTTCCTTTTTCTACTTCGAGAACTTTCCAGTCGAAGGCTTCGAATTTGGTTTTAAGATTGCCTAAAGAAAGCACTTTTGAAGTTGGACCGTCAATCTGTTGTCCGTTGTAATCTATGGTTGCAATCAGATTATCTACCTTGTTATGAGAGGCATACATTATGGCTTCCCAGTTCTGCCCTTCCTGCAACTCGCCGTCGCCGTGAAGGGTGAACACAAGATTTTTATCTTTGTTGAGTTTTTTACCAACCGCGTGACCGATTGCGACCGACAAGCCTTGCCCAAGAGAACCGGAAGCAATACGAACGCCCGGAAGATGCTCGTGCGTGGTGGGATGTCCCTGTAATCTTGAATTCAGTTTTCTGAAAGTTGCCAGTTCCGATTTATCAAAATAACCTGCGTGCGCCAAAACACTGTAGAAAACAGGGGAAATATGACCGTTGGAAAGGTAAAATACATCTTCATCTTTACCCTTCATATCAAATCCTTCCTTTCTTTTCATCGCATCAAAATAAAGTGCGACCAAAAAGTCTGTGCAACCCAACGAACCGCCGGGATGACCTGACTGGCAGGCGTGAACCATTCTTACAATATCCCTTCTCACCTGCGAAGCGATATTATTGAGTTTTGAAATATCGTGTTCCATAAATTATTTCATTTTTTGTGAATCTTTGATAAACTGCTCCAGTCCTGAATCTGTCAAAGGATGTTTTAACAAGGAAAGAATCGGCTGAATCGGGCAAGTCACGACATCGGCACCGATTTTTGCGCAATTGATGATGTGCATACTGTGTCTTACAGAAGCCGCAAGAATCTCTGTTTCGTAGCCATAATTGTCGAAAATAAGACGGATTTCTTCAATAAGATTCAAACTGTCTGTCGAAATATCATCCAATCTTCCCAAGAACGGAGAAACGTAACTCGCACCGGCTTTTGCTGCCAAAAGAGCTTGTCCGGCAGAGAAAATCAAGGTGCAATTGGTTTTGATTCCTTTGTTAGAAAAATATTTTAGAGCTTTCACACCATCTTTTATCATTGGAATTTTAACGACGATATTTGGATGAATTGCTGCAAGAATTTCACCTTCTGCAATCATTTCTTCGTAAGTTGTAGAAAGGACTTCGGCTGAAATAGCACCATCAACAATCTCGCAAATATCTTTGTAATGTTGCAAAATAGCTTCTGTTCCGCTGATGCCTTCTTTTGCCATCAAGGACGGATTGGTTGTAACGCCATCCAGAATTCCGAGGTCGTTAGCTTCTTTTATCTGCTCTAAGTTAGCTGTGTCAATAAAAAATTTCATAGGTTTTATATTTTAATTTTTATTTAAGTGTTAAATTTACACTTAATTTATTTAGCCAACAACTTCCTGTCTTAAAAAAGATTCAGAAAGTTATTGCGTTATTTTTAAAATTGATTTATTAATTGTGGTGACCCATATTGAGTTTAATTTTCTTCAAATCTTCCAGGTCGTGAACCGGTCTTTCGATATCATAAGGAATCGGCATTTTGGAAAACGTCTGGAAATAAAGGAGACAGGCATCTTTCCACCAAACGGCATCTTTAGACTGAATTTTTAATTTTGATTGAATTTGTTGGAATCTTTCTTCATCAACGTAAGGCTGCATTTTATCCCAAACTTTTTGATATTCACGGACATTTTTTACGCCTGTATCATATTTGTAAGAGAGTTCTTCCCACAAAGTTTTACCGTCTTTCATCTGATAATCCCACGGAACGTGATGGAACCAAAGAATAAGATTTTCGGGAGTCGTTTTGATATTTCCGTAGATGTCGTTGAGTGGAGGAAAATATTGTGAAACAGCATTGCTTCCCGTTTTGGTTCTGTCAAAACCAAGTCCTTTTTCATCAGCCTGGTGATAGTAAACCGGCGACCAATCAGGTCTTCCGCCTTTGTAATCGCCCCAAGGTTCCGGACCATAATGATGTCCACCTGCGAAAATATGATGAAGACCAAGCGGCATCATATAATCTACGGCAGTTTCTCTTGAGGTGAGCATCATTTCTTTTACTGGATTGAGGAATTTTTCATCATCACTAAACGTCATTTTTATCCATTCATCAGCAATCTGTTCCGAAGTCAAATCGTGATTCCACGCCAAACGTCCGAAAGCATACCAATTGGCTTGTGCAAAATGGTGACCTGTCCAGTTTTTATCTTCGCCAATGTTTGCAACAGCAGAAATTGCGGTTAATTTTGCAGGTCTTAAAGTTCCGTCCGTAATTTTGGCAATCGTGGAACCTTTTCCGTCAGAATACGTGTCGCTGTCTAAAGTTTCCTTGAATAAAGGAGCAAGATAAACCAGATGATTGGCTTGTCCTAAATATTCCTGAGTAATTTGAAATTCGACCATTTCCGGTGTTTTTTTCAAAGCTCCGAAAAGTGGATTAAACGCTTCCCGAGGCTGAAAATCAACAGGTCCGTTTTTAATCTGAACAATAACATTGTCCCTGAATTTTCCATCAAGCGGAACAAATTCCAGATAGGCCTGTTTTGCGCGATCTTCTTTGCTTGGACTGTACACAAATGCTCTCCACATCACAATTCCGCCGTAAGGTTTCAGAACATCAGCCATCATATTGGCACCATCTGCGTGCGTTCTTCCGTAATCCTGCGGACCAGGCTGTCCTTCAGAATTAGCTTTAACCAAAAATCCGCCGAAGTCAGGAATTAATTTGTAAATTTCTGAGGCTTTATCTTTCCACCATTTCTGAACATCTTTATTTAAAGGATCTGAATTTTCTAGTCCGCCCAAAACTTTTGGGGATGAAAAATTTACGGATAAATAAACTTTGATTCCATAAGGTCTGAAAATGTCTGCGAGAACTTTTACTTTTTCCAAATAATCTTTTCTGAGCATATTTGGCGAAGCATTCACATTGTTGAGAACGGTAGCATTAATCCCAACTGAAGCATTTGCTCTTGCATATTCTTCGTATCTCGGCGAAATGGTTTTCGGCAAATCCTCCCATTTCCAAAGCGAATGTCCGGCATAACCGCGCTCGATGGTTCCGTCCAGATTATCCCAATGGTTGAGAATTCTGATATCGTAAGAAGGTTTTTCAATAATATTTAGATTTGCTAATGAAGATTTTGTCTGCTGCAAACGTAAAATATGGTAAATCCCATACAACAATCCAATTTCTTTTTCGGCAGAGATGACCAATTTGTTCTGAACTGATTTTATCGTGTAACCGCCTTTCAGATTTTTTAATGATTTGTCCGTACGAAGTTCAATTTCCTGACCTTGCCAATGATTCATCAGTTCTTTTTTAGCAATATTCAGAGTCGGATTGTTTCCTTTGGAAATAATTTTATCTGCCGAAATTCCATTTTTTGCCGGAAACCGAAGCCATAGCTGACTTCCGTCTTCTGCGAAAATCGTCAAAGGAATCATTAGAAATAATAGGATGTACAGTCGGAAATTTTGCATTGGTGAGTTTTTCGATTTCAAATTTTATAAGTTTTGGCTAAAGCCAAATTTGTAGGTTGTCTTTTTGAATGGGCTTCCTTCGACTCAGCTCAGGATGACATTACCCGTTCCTATTGATAATAGGATTTCATCCTATCCTTCGTTAAATCGTCCCTTCGGGACTTTTTATAGATTATTCTTCTAAACCTTCAATGGTTTTAATTTTACCATCGTTATCATATTCAAGTTCGATTACCTTCATACTTCTGAGCCAGGTTTTTCCTTCACTCGGAACAGAATCGTGGAAAAAGAGATACCATTTTCCTTTAAATTCAGCAATACTGTGATGGGTTGTCCAGCCAACGACAGGTGTCAGAATTTCTCCCTGAAAAGTAAATGGACCATAAGGATTGTCTCCCGTTGCATAGCAAATCAAATGTGTGTCGCCGGTAGAATATGAAAAATAATATTTGCCGTTGTATTTATGCATCCAGGACGCTTCGAAAAAGCGATGTTTATCACCGTGTAATAAAGAATTTCCTTTTTCATCAAGAATTAAAACGTCTTTCGGTTCTTCTCCGAATTCCAGCATATCATCGCTTAATAATGCAACTTTAGAAGAGATTGCTGGTTCATTGTCATTTGGAATTATCGCAGATTCCAATGCTTTGTTATTTCTGTAACGCTGCAATTGTCCGCCCCAGATTCCTCCGAAATACATATAATGTTTTCCATCCTCTTCAAAAATACAAGGGTCAATGCTATAACTTCCCAACATCGGATGTTTCTCCGGAATGAAAGGTCCGTAAGGTTTGTCGCTCACCGCAACACCGATTCTAAAGATGTCATTTTTATCTTTTAACGGAAAATACATATAATATTTTCCATTTTTGAAAGCCACATCACAATCCCACAATTGTCTTCCTGACCAAGGAATATCTTTTACAGAAAGGATAACACCGTGGTCTGTAATTTCGCCGTTTTCCACATCATCAAGCGAGAAAACGTGGTAATCATTCATATCAAAATGGTCTCCATTGTCGTTTTCTTCGATGCCACTTTCACGGTCGTGAGACGGATAGATGTATATTTTGCCTTCAAAAACGTGTACGGATGGGTCTGCCATATAATCTTTCGGGAATAGATATTTTGCTTTTTTCATTGTTTTAATTAGAAGTTAGATTTTAGAAACTAGATATTAGACTTATTTTTCTTTTGTTAATTGAATAATTTTTTCCACCACAGGTTTTGTCTGATAATTCCGGTCGAAAAGTAATGGATAATCTGTTCTGCCTTTTACCGGGAAATCATTTTTCCAGGATTGGGCATCAGTCGTTCCCCACAAGGTTACTCTCCTGATTTTATCTTGGTGTTTCAGAAATAATCTGAAGAAATCCAAATAACGGTTTTCCCATTCTGTTTTTACATTTTCGGGGAGTCCAGTTGTGTAAGGATTCATTTTCGCTTCGTATTCTACTTTATCGGAAACGTTGGCAGAAGTTCCCCAAGGCGACGGAAGTGCGCTGATTTCCATTTCAGTAACATTCACTTTCACGCCGTTTGCTGCGTAGTCAAGAATTGCTTTTTCATATTCTGTAATTGAAGGCGTATCGAGACCAACGTGGGTCTGCATTCCTACTCCATCGATTCGAATTCCTCTGGATTTCAGAGTTTGTACCATTTTGCTCACGGTTTTTACTTTTCCGGGATGCCATTCGTTATAATCATTGTAATACAATTCTGCATTGGGATCAGCTTCGTGTGCATACTGAAATGCTAATGGAATAAATTCTTCTCCAAGGATTTCATAAAACTTAGATTTTCTATAAGTTCCATCTTCCATAATGGCTTCGTTGACGACATCCCAACCTTTTACGCGACCTTTGTATCTGGTGACAACGGTGGTAATGTGATTTTTCATTCTTTGTTTTAAAACTTCCGGAGAAACGTCTTTTCCGTCTTTGTCTACGAAAAACCATTTGGGCAACTGCGAATGCCAAATCAACGTGTGACCGATGATGAACATTTTGTTTTTCTCTCCGAAAGCCACAAATTTATCGGCATCATCAAAAAAGAATTTGCCTTCTTCAGGTTGAAGGAACATCGATTTCATACAGTTTTCTGCAACAATAGAATTGAATTGATTTTTAATAATTTCTACAGACTTTACCTCTGTCCCGTCAATTTGAGGTAAGCTCATCGCGGTACCGATGTAGAATTTATTTTTGAATGCATTTTTCAGGGAATCGTTGGAAGTTGCCGTGTTGGCTGTCTTGCAGGAGACGGTCAAAGTTAAAATTCCTAATAATGCTACTATTTTTTTCATAATTATTTTTTTTAAATTTAAACGCAAAGCGCGCATAGATTTTTTGACTACTATAATTTTTTAAGTTCGCAAAGGCGTAAACTCAGCGAAGAAATACAAAAGTTCAAATAAAATTCCTTTTTTAACCCTTGTAAAGGTTTTTTTAATACGTCGAATCGCTCGCAGCCCGGCTTTAACGGAAATCCTTTTTTTGCGGCTGGAAAAGCTTTGGCAAAAAAGATTGGGAGTGGAAGACGGAAAAGCTGCCCAAATTTTTATTATATTATTAATCTTTCGCCTTTCTTCTTTCTTTAAGGTCGTGCTCGATTTCGATTTCTTTTTTCTTGTTGATTTCGTAGAACATCAGCAATCCGCAAGCTAAAAAGAACGGGATGGACGGAAATACGCTGACCAGCATTTTGGCTCCTGCGGAAACACTTTCCGGCTGAACAACGCTCATTGCACCTTCTGAGGAAATGTAACCGTATTTTCCTATAATTAATGCAACCAGCGAACTTCCTATGCTCAATCCAACCTTTAAACCGACCATCATTGCCGAGAAAATAATGGCTGTTGCACGTCTGTTGTTTTTCCATTCTGAATAATCGGCTACGTCAGCAATCATCGCCCAAAGTAATGGCGTTCCGATTCCGTAGAAGAAACCGTGTAGAATCTGTGACAAAAACATCAATCCAACTGATTTTGGCGGATAAAATATAAATGCCAAAACGAATAGTGTCGAAATAAAAAGTGAAGCAATGAACGCATCTCTTTTGCCATATTTATCAGCAAACTTTTTAGAGAAAGTGATTCCAACAATCATCATAATGATTCCGCCTGCATTGAACAATCCGAAACCTGCTGAGCGAGGGTCCTCGCCAAAGAAATTCATCCCAATGGAATTGAAAAAATCGGTAATCGGCGATATAAATTGCTGAAGTGAAGCTTCATCCACATAATTATTAAAATAATACACATACGAACCACCTTTCATTGCCAATGTAATGAAAATCAATGCGGTAACCGTCAACATAATAATCCACGGCTTGTTTTTCTTTAAATCCTTTAAATCAGCGCTTAAAGTGGATTCCTGTTCCGGTTTTGGAATGACTCTTTCTTTGGTTGTGAGAAAAGTGATGAGCAACATTACCGTTCCGATAATTGCCAACCAGGTCATTACCACCTCGATTCCTGCTGCTTTGTCGCCGTGTCCAGCTGACAGAATAATCGGAAGCATAAATACCTGAACGAAGAACTGCGCAAACATCACAGCCACAAAACGGTAGGACGAAATACTGTTTCTTTCGCTCATATCTCCTGTGATAACGCCACTTAAAGCCGCATAAGGTAAATTATTGGCTGCATAAAGCAATAATAAAACAGAGTAAGTAATTGCCGCATAAATCATTTTTCCTTTATAAGAAAAATCGGGTGTGCTGAATGCAAAAAGTGCCGCGGCACCCAACGGAATGGCCGTTAATAAAATCCAAGGACGGAATTTCCCCCATTTTGTGCGGGTTCTGTCTGCCAAAGCTCCAATCAAAGGATTGAAAACAAAACCAGCCAATAAACCTACCGTAAGTGTAATGATAGAGGCATCTTCCGGTTTTAATCCGTAAATATCGGTGTAAAAATAAGCTAAATACGTCACCAAAGTCTGGAAAACCAGATTGGCGGCTAAATCTCCTAAACTGTAGCCGATTTTTTCAACGACAGATATTTTTTGAGATGAGTTGTTCATTTTAATAATTTATAATTGATAAATGATAATTGATTATTCTGTTGTAAATGGCGATGCGGGAAGTCCGGTTTTGTTTTTTAGATTTCCGTCGGGGTTGTCTGCCCAATCGTATCTTACTGAAACGGGATTTGAAATGGTTTCGTTCCAGACAATGATTTTATTGCCTTCCATTTTTGCTTTTGCCCATTCATATTTTCCGTCTTTTCCTTTGACGGCAAAACCTTTCAGTTCTGAAACGGGTGCAAAATCATCAGTTCCATTTTTAAAGGAAAGAATGATTTTATTTCCTTCGATTTTCATCGACTGATAAACCGGTCCGTCTGCGATGATATTTTTCTTGTCTGCAACTTTTAATGCCTGTAAAGCCAATCTGTCACCGACTGTCTTTTTGTTCAAAGGATGAATATCGTTCCACTCTCCTATATCGATAATCACAGCAAGTCCGGTGTTCGGAACTTTCAGCGAAACCTGACGTTGCTGTTCTCTGAGTTCTGCCCAATTGCTTTCGATAGGCTGCGCTTTCGCTTCCATAAAATTTGCCAATTGTACTGTGAAAAAAGGCATATCTTTCTGGTTCCATTTGTTTCGCCAATCGGTAATCATTGTGGTCAGCAAATCGCCGTATTCTTTTGGTTTTCCGGTGTTGCTTTCACCTTGGTACCAAATTGTTCCTTTAATATTATAATTGATGAGCGGATTAATCATTGCATTGTACAATCCTGTTGGTTTCCAGCGAATGAAGGTTTGTCCGGGCGCCATTTTTTCCATTTTGGCACCGATTTTATATTTCCATTCGGTTTTTAAATCGATTTTATTTCCGTCGATTTCTAAGTAATAAGGCTTGTCAGCAATGAACTGACCTTTTCCGCTTCCGTTGGAAATTCTAACAGCAATCACGTTTTTCCCTTCTTTTAAAATGCCTGCCGGAATATCGTACCAACGAGGAGGATATTCGTAGGTCACATTTCCTACTTTTGTTCCGTTGATGTAGGTAACATCAGCATCTTTTATTCTTCCTAAATTTAAAAACGCGGTTTTCCCTGCCTGATTTTTAGTTAAATTAATTTCTTTTCGAAACCAAACCGAACCGTCAAAAGAACCTTCCTTATCTTCCCAAGAACCGGGAATATTCATTGTTTTCCAGTCAGAATCGTTTAGGTCAAAATTTTCCCAATGTTGGTTTAACCCGATATCGCTTTGGTCGAGTTCTGTGTACCAAGCTTTACTCAACGCCTGTTCGCCAGATTCAGTAGATTTTATCAGTTCATCATTCTGCCATTTTTTGGCTTCATCCAAATATTCAGGATATTTTTTCAGAGAATTTTCATCCATCCACGCCTGAATCGGAGAACCGCCTAAACTTGCGTGGATAATCCCAACGGCAACTTTATTTTTCTGGCTTAATTCTTTTGCGAAAAAGTAAGCAACACCCGAAAAATTAAGAATTGTCTGTGGATTTGTCGCTTCCCATTTTCCTCCATCAAGTTCGCTCTGAGGCGATTTAAAATTATACTTTTGAGGTACTGTAAAAAACCTGATGTTCTGATTATTTGCATTTTTGATTTCGTCAGCGTAAAGCGGTGTTAGTCTGCGCATCGGCAGTTCCATATTTGATTGTCCGGAAGCGAGCCAGACGTCACCAATGAGAATATCCTTCAATGTGATTTCATTAATGGTCATCGTGTAAGGACCTCCGGCTTTCTGCTCGGGAAGTGTGATTTTCCAGTTTCCGGTTTGGTCGGCGGTTGTTTTATAATTTTTATTGAGGAATTTCACTTCCACTTTTTCTCCGGGATCGGCTTTTCCCCAGACATTCAGCTTTTGATTTCTCTGCAAAACCATTCCGTCTGAAACCAGTGCAGGAAGTTTGATTTTTGCATTAATAAAAGAAATGCATAATGAGCCTACAAATAAAATTAATATTTTAAAAAAGATTCTGTTTTTCATAGCAAATTTGAATTCTGCAGTTTATGTTTAGTTTTTATCTGGCATTTGGGTCAGCAATCTTACTTCGATGATTTTCGGTGTAAGCGATTTTTCATTTGTGTTAAATTTCACATTAAGAATCTCTTTCCTACTTTCAGATTCCGGAATCGGGATTAATAATGATTGTGGAGAACCGCCCATTTTTCCATCGAAATTTTTAGAAATTGCCTTTATTCCATTGATTTCCACATTCAAAGTTCGGTTATTGTTGGCATCAAAATAAATAAGATAAAGATATTTTGCATTCTTATCCTTGTTTCTCATCTGATAGCTGAACCAGCCTTTTGCTTCACGGAAATGGCGGTCTTCCATATAACCCGTGTTGGAATCTTTGCTATCGATGAAATGGTCGGATTCCGGTTGCTGCTCGCCCAACTGAATTTTATCGGTTGTGATATTGTCCAGTTTTCTGATTTCCTCTTCTTCTTTGGCTTTCTGTTTCTGAATCATTTCGATTTTATCTTGATTCGCCTGCGGAAAATAAATAATGTAGCGTTCTTCCTGAATCTTATAAAACGGAACCAATTCTAATCCGTTACTGAACTTATTCTGAGGATACAAACCTTTCAATCTGAAAGTCAAATCTTTTACGTTAACGATTTCCAAATGGCTTAAAACTGAAGCTGAACTGCCCAAAATCGTAGGAATTTCATTCAAAGGAATTTGTGGTCCGTGAGCAATGTGTCCGCCTCTGCTGTCATCGGCGAAAAGTCCGTCCTGATTTTCTTTTCCGTATTTAGCAGCCAAAACAATCGGACCATATTTGAAGGCAAAATAATCCGAATGGTCAGGAAGCTGTTCTTCGGAGAGATGCATCGGCATTTTCATTTCGATAACATCGCCTTTTTTCCATTTTTTATTAATAGTAAAATAACCTTCGGCATCAACCGGAACATTGATACTTTTACCATTGATTGAAATTGTAATTTCTGAAGCGTTTGCCCATTCCGGTGCTCTTAATTTTAAATTTATATTTGATTTTGAAACGACGTCAAAAACTAGTTTTGTAGATGGATTTTCAGGGAAATTGTTTTCCTGTCTCAAAACTATTTTCCTTTCAGACCATTTTAAAACGGAAGGAATAAAAAGATTCACGTACAAATCTTCATCAGAATAAGCATAAATCATTTCTCCATATTTGGCGTGATTTTCCATTCCCGAACCTACGCAGCACCAAAAGCTGGTTTCCGGCTGAGAATAAACTCTGTAATGACCGGGACGCATCGGCGTGAAGTAGACAAAACCGCCTTTTTCGGGATTTTGCGTGGAAAGAATATGATTGTACAAAGCTTTTTCGTAATAATCAACGTAAGATGATTTTGGATTGGTTGCATACAATTCTTTGGAAAGTTTCAACATATTATACGTATTGCAGGTTTCGGGACCTTCGATACTTTTAATCATTCCGCTGAAGTCATTAATCGGATTAAAATGCTCGCTCACACTGTTTCCTCCGATAATCGCTGACCTTTTTTGCGTAACATTGGTCCAGAAAAAATCAGCAGCATTACTCCATTCTTTATTATTTTCTAAATCTGCAATTCTTTTGAAACCAATCACTTTCGGAATCTGCGTGTTGGCGTGGATTCCTGTGAGTTTATCTTCCTGAATCAATAACGGATTTAAAATGGCAAGATGAGAAAAACGATGGGCAAGCTTTAGATATTTCGGATTTTTTGTAATATCGTACACGTCGGCAAAAACTTCATTCAGGCCGCCGTGCTCACTGCGAAGCATATCCTGAATCTGTTCATCGGAAAGTCCGGAAACTTCATCAGCCATCCAATCTGTGAGTTTTATCAGCATTTTTTTTGCTTTCTCACTATCTGCATACCAATAGGCATCACGTAAACCAGAATAAATTTTATGAATATTATATAAAGGAACCCAGCGGTCATTCAACCCGAAAGTTGCAGCTCGGATATTTCCGTCGGCAATTTCTTTCCAGATTTTTTTACCGTTCGGAACGCCTGAAAGATAACCGTTTTCTGAAAGATTCTGGCATCGCTCCAGCTCATCAATCATATAATCCAGACGCTGCTTAATTTTTGTATCGCCCTTGGAAGCATACATTAACGCCAAAGCCGAAATGTAATGACCGCCGATATGACCATCCAATCCTGTATTTTCCCAATTTGGATAGTTTTCTTTTTTGGGTTTCAGTCCTGCTTCTTTCAAATATGGTGCAAGAAGTCGGTCTGCATCCATCGACAGGATATATTTTTCATCGGTCTGCATTGCCTTGCTGAAAACACTTTCGGACAAATGAACCTTGTTGAGCGGAAAGTAGCTAACATTTTTCTTTACCTGCCCGAAAGCAAGTGAAGTAAAGCTTAAAAATAATATCAGTGATTTTTTGTTCATTAATAAATGTTATTTCTACATTTCTAAAATAAAAGAAAGTATCTATATGGCAAACAATTTTCATCATTTGGAAATAAATCTTATTGAAAAAGCATTTTGTGGTAATTAAAAAAAGCCTAAAAAAGCTTTACCTTATCATAAAAAACAAGAATAGGCAAACCATAGAATATCAATTAAATAAATATAATTTAGTCATTATCAAAATAGATAGAGTGGGTTTATAAAAAACAAGGAAAATTTATATTCATACTTATCGTATTTTAAATAATATGTCGAATAAATTTTCAACTTAAATCCAAAATAAAATTTTAACACAATTTTAACATTGCATTCACATAGGATTCATAGTAATTTTAGCAAATAAATTGCAGAAAAGATGAAAACAATTCCCCAAAACACTTCCTGAAACCAGCAAATTATTAAAAATTTGGCAACGACAGAAAAATAAAGTGTTTAACATACATTTATTTATTTTTCATATTAAAATCTACTTTAAAACCTTTAACTTTGTATAAAATCATTTTTGATGGAAGAGAATTATCCTAAACATTTTGTCGCAGTAGACTGTATTATCTTCGGTTTTGATGGAGAAAATCTTAAAATTCTCCTGATCAAAAGAAATTTTGAACCCAATAAAGGAGATTGGTCACTGATGGGTGGATTTATCAATGAACAGGAAAGTTCTGACCAGGCGGCAAATCGTATTCTAAATGCGTTGACAGGTTTGGAAAATATCTATCTTGAACAATTAAATACCTACACTGCGGTTGACCGCGATCCCAGTGCCAGAATTATGTCGATATCACATTATGCACTGATTAACATTCAGGATTCTATTCAAATCAATGAAAAATACAGCGCCAAATGGTTTGATTTAAAAGGTCACCCGGATTTGATTTTTGATCACAATGCAATGGTAAAGGATGCTGTCCTGAGACTGAGAAGAAGAGCAACCACAAGACCGATCGGCTTTGAACTGTTACCTGAAAAATTCACAATGAAAGACCTTCAGAATCTTTACGAAGCTATTTTTGACGAAAAATACGACAAGCGTAATTTCACCAGCAAAATCAATGCACTCGATGTCTTGGTAAATACTAACGAGAAAGATATGAGCTCGTCTAAAAAAGGGTCTTTTCTTTATACTTTTGATGAGGAAAAATACAATAAGAAAATTGCGGAAGGTTTTATGTTTAAAATATAAAAAAATAGGATGCCGATAACGACATCCTATTTTTTTTTAACGTATTTTCAAATTACCAGAATCTTACATAAAGTGCGGTCAACAGAAGCAATGTCACCACAATCATAACCAAAGTTCTGTTATCTACTTTAAACATTGTTGCATCTATTGCGAAAGCTTTCGGATTCACTTTCGGACCAGCCAAACTTATCATCACCATTACGGCAACCGTGATAAAGAATGACCATCCCATATTAATCAAGAACGGAATTTCTGTAATCGTGTGAACAACCCCATTTTCTAATTTTTCATACGTGAAAGCGGTGTATAACCAGGTTTCTTTCCCGAAAATATCTACTGCAAAACTGTTGAAGAAAATCGCCAGTAAAAACCCAAGAAGAACGCCGACTAAAGCTGCAGTTCCCGTAGTTCTCTTCCAGAACATTCCCAAAAGGAACATCGCAAAAACACCCGGACTGATAAATCCTGTATATTTCTGAATGAATGTGAAACCACCTTCTCCTCCGATTCCCAAAACATCGGTCCACGTAAATGCCAAAGCAACGGCCATTGCAATAATAATTGCCCAACGTCCTGTTCTTACCATCTCTATTTCGGTCGCATCTGCTTTCAGGTATTTTTTATAAATATCTAAAGTGAAAATCGTCGAGATACTGTTTACTTTTCCTGCCAAAGAAGCTACGATTGCTGCCGTAAGTGCTGCAACTGCAAGACCTTTCAATCCGGTTGGCAAAAACCCTAAAATAGCTGAATAAGCACCGTCTTTTACCCCATTGAAGCCAGGTAAATGTCCTTTCGTATATAAAACATAGGCTGCAATTCCCGGAAGCATTACGATAATCGGCATAAATAATTTCAAAAATCCTGCAAATAAAATTCCGGTTCTTGCGGTCTTCAAATCTGCTCCCAAAGCACGTTGCGTGATGTATTGATTGCATCCCCAATAGTTTAAGTTTACAATCCACTGACCTGCAAAATACATCGCCAATCCTGGGAGAACAACATATTTCTGAACACTCAGATTTTCCGGCATTGCTAAAGTTGTAGTTGTAACGGTCGGTTTATCAAGCATTAATTTAAAATGTTGTGGTGCTTCGTTCATCAATGTCTGAAAACCTGCGAAAGCATTTCCTACAGCCGCACCGTTGATTCTCTGGTCAACAATCTGAAGTGCCATATAAACCGTCGCAAAACCTCCGATAATTAAAACCGCTACTTGAATCACATCGGTATATCCGATTACTTTCATTCCGCCCAAACCAATCAGCAAAGCCATAAGAAGCAATCCGATCATAATAATATGAAGGTTGTCTCCTCCCAATAAAGTATCGATCGCCAAAGCTCCCAGATAAAGAATTGAAGTAAGGTTTACAATTACATAGAGAAACAGCCAAAAAACAGCCATTATCAAAGAAACCGATTTGTTGTAACGGGTTTCCAGAAATTGGGGCATTGTATAAATCTTATTTTTAAGATAAATCGGAATGAACCAAACCGCAATGATAATCAATGCAATCGCTGCAATCCATTCGTAGGCTGCAACAGCAATTCCTACGAAAAATCCTTCCCCACTCATCCCGATAAACTGCTCCGCCGAAATGTTGGAAGCAATCAAACTCGCTCCAATCGCCCACCAAGTGAGTGAACCTTCCGCAAGGAAATAATCTTTACTGCCTGTTGCTGCAGACTTTTTTTTGTTATAAATCCAGATTCCGTAACCGGCTACCACCACAAAATAAATCAGAAATATGATGATATCAATAGTTGCTAAATTTCCCATACTTTATTGTTTAACTGAGAATTTGTAAATTGTTTTCGACTGGTATTTTTGTCCCGGCTTCAACTCCGTAGAAGGGAAAGAAGACTGATTCGGAGAATCCGGGAAATGCTGGGTTTCTAAACAAAAACCTGTTCTGAATTCATTTTTGCCACCTGTTTTGGTATCGAATTTACCATCTAAGAAATTTCCGGAATAGAACTGAACACCCGGTTCGTCTGTTAAAACTTCCATCACTCTTCCTGATTCAGGATGAAACACTTTGGCAATGCTTCTCATTCCGCTTCCGTTCAGAATCCAGTTGTGGTCGTAGCCTTTTCCTTTTTTCAATTGGTCATCATCGGCGTTGATATCTTTTCCAATCGGTTTTGAAGTGGTAAAATCAAAAGGACTTCCTTTTACCGCTTTTTCCTCTCCAGTAGGAATCAAAGTTTCGTTTACAGGTAAGAATTTATCTGCATTGATTTGCAATTCGTGGTCGGTAATCGTTTTTGAGAAATTCCCTGAAAGGTTGAAATATGAATGTTGTGTAAGATTCACAACCGTCGCTTTATCCGTAGTAGCTTCGTAAGAAATCTCCAAAGCATCGTCGTCTGTCAAAGTATATAAAACCGTTGTCGACAGTTTTCCGGGATAACCTTCTTCGCCGTCTTCACTTGTGTACGTCAATTTCAAAGTTGGAAATTTAGCATCTTTTACAGGTTGAATATTCCAGAATTTGGTATGAAAACCTTCTTTGCCACCGTGAAGAGTATTGAGTCCGTCGTTTTTGTCGATGTTATAAGTTTTGCCTTCCAAAGTGAATTTTGCGTTGGCAATTCTGTTTCCGTAACGACCAATCAAAGCGCCGAAATAATACGGATTTCCGTTGAAATAATCTTCCGGTTTTGTAAAGCCTAAAACGACATCTTCATATTTTCCGTTTTTATCGGGAGCCGTTAGCGAAGTGATAATTCCGCCAAAGTTGATGACTTCTACCTTCATCCCGTTTTTGTTGGTCAAGGTATATTTTTTAATGGAATCGCCTTTCGCTGTCACTCCGTAATCTGAAACCTGTATGTTTTCCATATTCTCTTTTTGATTCTGATTATTGTTTTCTTTTTTATTGCACCCGAAAATACATAAAAGCGCAATAATAATCAGGTTATAACTTATTTTTTTCATAGTTTGAATGATTTTGCAAGTTTAACGATAATAAATTTCGTTCCAGCGAAGGGTATTCTTAAAATCACGGATTTTCGTGTCTTCATCGATAACAAGAGATTCGATTCCTGCAATTTCTGCAAAATCTTCCAGCATTTCTGCACTGATGTTTTCACTGTAACACGTGTGATGCGCTCCACCAGCCAAAATCCAAGCTTCTGCCGCTGTGTACAAGTCAGGAAGCGGCTTCCAAAGGACTCTTGCTACAGGAAGTTTTGGTAATTCTTCTGTGATTTCCAATGCTTTTGTTTTGTTGATTAACAGTCTGAAATGATTTCCGAAATCCATCAAAGCGGCGTTTAGAGAGTCAATATTTCCTCTTGAATTGAAAACCAAACGAACAGGGTCAGCTTTTCCACCGATTCCCAACGGATGTATTTCACAAGACGGTTTGTCAACCGCCAAAACAGGGTCAACTTCCAACATATGCGAGCCTAAAACAGAAGGATTTGAAGGATTTAAATGGTATGTATAATCTTCCATAAAGGCATTTCCGCCTTCCAGACCTTGTCCCATTGTTTTCATTGCACGCACCAAAGCTGCTGTTTTCCAATCACCTTCTCCGGCAAATCCATATCCTTTTTCCATTAATCTTTGAACGGCAATTCCGGGAAGTTGTTCCAAACCGTGAAGGTCTTCAAAAGTATCTGAGAAGCCTTTGAAATTTCCGTATTTCAGGAATTTTTCTAAACCTAATTCTATTCTTGCAGCGGCTTCAAGAGATTTTCTGTTACTTCCGCCTGAAAGAAGAGATTCCGCCATTTTGTAAGACGCTTCGTATTCTTCCATCAAAGTTTTGATTTCGCCATCGCCGATTGAGTTGACAACACTTACCAAATCCCCGATTCCCCAAGTATTTACCGAAAATCCAAATTTGGTTTCCGCTTCTACTTTGTCACCATCGGTTACGGCAACATATCTCATATTGTCGCCAAAACGGGCAAATTTTGCACCTTGCCAATCGTCCCAACCTGCCGCAACTCTCGACCAATCACCAATTTGTTTTTGAACTCTTTCATCAGCCCAATGTCCTACAACTACCTTTCTGTTTTTACGGAGACGACTCACCATAAATCCAAATTCACGGTCACCGTGAGCTGCCTGATTCAGATTCATAAAATCCATATCCATCGTAGCCCACGGAATATCCTGATTGAACTGCGTATGAAGATGCAACATTGGTTTTTGCAGAGCGGTCAATCCACGAATCCACATTTTTGCAGGAGAAAACGTATGCATCCAGGTTACGATACCAATACAGTCTTTTGAAAAATTGGCGGCTGTAAGGGTTTCAAAAATTTCTTCCGTAGTTTTTACGGTTGGTTTTAAAACCACTT
>Ga0157369_10000402_pt1 | contig 57623 bp, 54 predicted proteins | sample C25metaG_FD_113461 | JGI IMG/M metagenome (GOLD analysis project Ga0157369, IMG submission 113461) | Corn rhizosphere microbial communities from Kellogg Biological Station, Michigan, USA - C2-5 metaG | ecosystem: Host-associated > Plants > Roots > Rhizosphere > Soil | place: USA: Michigan... | reverse complement strand
CCAACTTCAGCAAACCCAGCTTCGGTTGGATCAGTTTCTTTTCTGTTGTCATGATACCTAATCTGCTTTAAGTTAAAGTTATTACTTTTTTTTCTTATGTCAGATTAAGTCTCAACTATTTCATTTTAATCCATTAATAAGTGTTCAAGCGCCTCACTCACATGAGTAACGCTCCTGAAATTATCATGCTCAATAGCATATTCCACTACCTCGTGCTGCCAGGTAATGTGGTAAGGAATATGGATACCATGGCCGCCGATCCTGAGTACGGGCAAAATATCCGATTTTAATGAATTGCCGATCATCAGAAATTCAGCAGGATTAATATCTAAATGCCGAATAAGCTTGCGGTAGTTCTCTTCGTCCTTTTCAGACATCACCTCAATATGGTGGAAGTAATTGCTCAAACCGGATTTCCGAAGCTTGCGCTCCTGGTCCAGCAAGTCGCCTTTGGTGGCCACTACCAATCTGTATTTATCTTTCAAGGCTTCCAGGGCCTGAGGGATACCATCCAGCAGCTCAATGGGCCGGTTCAGCATGTCCTTACCCAACTGAATGATCTTTTCAATAACTACAGCTGGCACCGTTTTATCGGTGACGGTTAGTGCCGTTTCTATCATGGACAGTACGAAGCCCTTTACCCCATAACCGTACCACTGCAAATTATCGATCTCGGTTTTAAATAGCTCACGCTCGAGGTTATGTGGCGAAAGATATTCGGTAAGTAAAGCATAAAACTTTTCTTCCGTAGCCCTGAAGTAGGGCTCATTTACCCAAAGTGTGTCGTCTGCATCAAACGCAATTACTTTTATGCTCATTTTTAACTTCTTGCAATGTATTCAGCTGAGCGAACTATATCTTTTTCCACCTTGCGAATAGGATAAATTTATAGCATCGGACCGAATTAATAAAAACAAAAAAGCCCTTCGCGTACAACGAAGGGCCGTATATATTCAGATAACCATTTAAGCAACGGCCATCTTTTTCTCTTTATACTGACCGGATCTCAGCTTTTCAGCTACCTCTGTAAATGCTTCGAGGGTGCGCTCTACGTCTTCAATGGTATGAACAGCCGTTGGAATCATCCGCAGTTCGATCAATCCTTTTGGAATAACCGGATAGACCACGATAGAACAGAAGATGCCGTGATTTTCCCTCAGGTCCATCGTTAGAGAAGTAGCTTCCTGCAAATCACCTTTTAAAAACACAGGGGTAACAACGGTATTGGTAACGCCGATATCAAAGCCGCGCTCCTTTAATCCCTTTTGAAGACTGGTGGCAATAAACCACAGCTTTTCACGCAGTTCCGGACTGTTCTTTAACAGTTCAAGGCGTTTACGCAAACCTACAACCATTGGCATTGGCAAAGCCTTGGCAAAAGTTTGAGAACGCATGTTATAACGAAGAAAATCCACAATATCCTTACTTGAGGCTACAAAGCCGCCGATACCTGCCATTGATTTAGCAAATGTACCGAAGTAAACATCCACACCATCAATTACATCTTGTGCTTCATGCGTACCCGCACCAGTTTTGCCCATGGTACCAAAACCATGTGCGTCATCAACCAGCATACGGAAGGTGTATTTGGCCTTCAGGTCATTAATTTCCTTAAGCTTACCCTGAGCTCCCGACATACCGAAAACACCTTCGGTAATAACCAGGATGCCGCCCCCGCTTTGCTCAGTAAGGCGTGTAGCACGTTCCAGTTGTTTTTCAAGGCTGGCAATATCATTATGCTGATACACAAAGCGCTTGCCCATATGTAATCTCACACCATCAATGATACAGGCGTGTGATTCAGCATCATAAACTATTACATCGTTACGGTCAACCAGTGTATCAATAATTGATACCATACCCTGGTAACCATAGTTAAGCACAAAAGCATCCTCTTTACCTACAAACTCGGCCAAATCCTGCTCTAAAGCCTCATGCTGGCGGGAGTTACCCGACATCATCCGTGCGCCCATGGGGTAAGCCATGCCATAATCGGCGGCTGCCTTCGCGTCTGCTTCCCTTACTTCGGGATGGTTAGCTAAACCCAAATAGTTATTTAAGCTCCAAACAATATGTTCTTTGCCGTTAAAAAACATATGCGGCGCTATCTCACCCTCCAGTCTCGGAAATGAAAAATAACCATGCGACCACTTCTGATGCTGACCTATCGGTCCACCCACATTCTTTGCTATTTTATCAAATAAATCCAATGTAAATGATTTTTATATCATGTAATATACAAATATACCGCCAGATTAACCAGTAAACAAGCGTTATAACTTTTTATAATAGCTTATAACGAAAGAGCCTTTGTAATGTTATACAAAGGCTCTTCTCCATTATGTTTTTTACAATTAATCTACGTTATCGTGTAAAAAGGAATTGTTTCTGCGTATTTCGGCTTGCCCGTCTGAGTCAGTGAGGGAGAACCGGGAAATCTGGCTCTCGTCTGACGCCGGGGTTTGCTGCAGTGCTATTTCCTTCCTTTTGTAGGCCGGAACATTTTCCAGCTCCTGGATATTACCGTTGCGCAGTTTCATGCTCAGATCCTTCAAACGCATTATACGCTCGCGTGATTTTCTTAACTGTTCCTCAATAGATTCGTCAGTTTTAAGATCATCTGCTCCTGCCACAGCTGTAGGTTGTGGTTCGGGCTCTGGCTCTGGTTGAGGTGCCGGCGCTGGTTTTACAGGTTCAAAGTTCATCACAGACTCGGCCAGTTTAAAGGTAAAATCTGCAGATCCTTCAGCTTCTGGTTGCTCTGGTTCCTCATTAACCAGGCTGTGTCTAATTACCGGGGCATCTTCAGATTTGGCAAACATATCAAACAGTCCGGTTTGCTTCGCACCGTCTTTAACCGGTTGTTGAGGCTGTGCCTGAGCTTTAAGGAAAGGCTCTGTCATAGCTTCTTCTGATTTAACCGGGTTAACAAACTGGTTTACCGGGCGCACAAGCGGAGCATCTTCAGGCATCAGCATAGAAACGATCTTCTTGTTGCTCTGCTCTTTCTCACGCTCATCCTTAGTCTGGAAGCCGGTAGCAATGATGGTTACAGAGAGCTTTTCGCCTAAATCCTCATCCTTACAGTTACCCCAGATCAGGTCAGCGGCTAAACCGGCCTCTTCCTGTATATAGTCGGTAATAATGCTTACCTCGTCCATGGTAACCTCCTGGTCACCTGAACTGATATTTAACAGTATGTAACGAGCACCTTCAATCTCGTTGTCTTTCAACAGCGGAGATGCTAATGCACCCTCTACTGCCTTCAACGCACGATTTTCGCCTTCGGCTGCGCTGCTGCCCATGATAGCTACGCCGCTATCCTTCATAACAGTGCGCACATCTTTAAAGTCGACGTTGATATAGCCGGGCAACGTAATAATTTCGGCAATGCCTTTGGCTGCCGTAGTTAAAATATTATCTGCCTGTGCAAAAGCCGACCCTAAAGTAAGGTTGCCGAATATCTGGCGCAAACGGTCATTGGAGATCACCAGGAACGAATCAACATTGTTCTTCAGCTCTTCCAAACCTTCTTCGGCCTGCATCTTTCTGCGTTTGCCTTCAAAGGAGAAAGGCATCGTTACAATGCCTACTGTAAGGATATCCAGCTCACGCGCAGCCTTTGCAATAATAGGGCTTGCTCCAGTACCGGTACCACCACCCATACCCGCTGTAATAAACAGCATTTTGGTATTGGTACCAAGCATCTGCTTAATATCCTCAATGTTTTCTATAGCGGAATTTTTACCCACTTCCGGGATAGATCCGGCACCCATACCCTCGGTTAAACTTGAACCTAATTGTACCTTGTTTGGGATCGGGCTTAACTCCAACGCCTGCGCGTCTGTATTACAGATAATGAAATCAACACCGGTTATACCCTGCTTGTACATATGATTCACAGCGTTACCGCCGCCGCCGCCAACACCAATTACCTTAATGATAGACGACTTTTCTTTTAACATCTCAAACTGCATAATCTTTGTTTCCAGCTATATATGTCCCTGATGATTGTTCGATATTCGTATTGTAAGTATACCACATTTTCCACAAAAGTTATAAACAAATGTCAATAATGTGGAAAACTCATTTCTTGTCGAAAACTATTTCAAAAAGTCCTCATCTTTTATATCATCCTTGATAAACTTTTTACCCGTTTCGAGTATTTTACTAAGCAGGCCGAATTTTCGCTCGTCGGTATACTTCGGTTTTTCTTCTTTAACCTGTGCCGGTGCATACTGTACAGCGGTATCATACTCCATTTTCTGGATGCCCTTAATGAGCAGGCCTATGCCTGTAGCAAACGTAGGGCTTTGTAGCTCCTCGTAAATATTTTTAGGCAATACCTCATTTTTAGCCAGGTGCTCGTTAGGATAACCCACGCGGCAATCAAGTCCGGTAACATATTCTACCAGTTGCGGCAAGTGTTTGAGTTGCGCGCCACCGCCGGTGATCACAATACCTGCGATGAGTTTCTTTTCATAACCCGAGGATTTGATCTCGTAGTACACATGCTCAACGATCTCTTCCATGCGAGCCTGAATCACATAAGCCAGGTTCTTAACAGAGATTTCTTTGGCCTCCCTACCCCGCAAGCCCGGTACGCACACAATCTCGTTTTCTTTATTCTCATCAGCCAAAGCAGATCCAAATCTGATCTTGAGTTGCTCGGCTATATTACGCATCACAGAACAGCCTTCGCGAATATCTTCCGTTACACTATTGCCGCCGAAAGGAATAACAGCGGTATGACGGATAATACCTTCATGGAAAATAGCCACATCAGTTGTACCACCACCAATATCAACCAATACTACGCCTGCTTCCTTCTCCTCGTCGCTCAATACAGCTTCGGACGAAGCGAGGGGTTCCAGAATAAGCTCCTGGCTTTCCAGCGTAGCTTTAGTTACACATTTCACTATATTTTTGATAGCCGTTACCTGGCCGGAGATAATATGAAAGTTGGCCTCAAGGCGCACACCTGCCATACCGATCGGATCTTTAATACCCGGCTCGTTATCCACCGTGAACTCCTGCGGCAACACATGGATGATCTCCTCGCCGGGAGGCATTACCAGGTTGTACATGTCCTCAATCAGTTTTTCAATGTCCTTACGGCTGATCTCTGTATTAAGATCACGACGGGTGATGAGGCCCCGGTGTTGTAAGCTTTTGATATGCTGACCAGCGATACCTACATTCACTACCCGGATCTCAACGTTTGATTGCGAACCCGCCACTTCTACCGCTGCAGTGATGCCTTGTACCGTTTTATCAATATTTGAAACCATGCCACGGGTTACACCCGCAGACTCGGCCTTACCTATTCCCAATACCTCAATTTTCCCATTCTTGCTCCTGCGGCCAACAATGGCGCATATTTTAGTAGTACCGATATCCAGTCCTACAATAATTGGTGAGCTTTTTTCCTTAGTCGAACTTTTGTCCATATTAGTGCTGTATTTGAGATGTGTCCTGTGTCAGTTTAGTTGAATCTTTTTTAACCTGCGGATTCGAGCTTTTCAACGAATCCCTTTTTACCCCTACTACTTGGTTAGCATATTTGATGTTGATCACTTTATAAGCGTCCCAGCCTACTTTGGGTATGGCTTGCTTATAAAATGCCAGCAAATTGCTAAATTTAGTCTCGAGCGAGTCTGCATCACCTAACAATATGCGGTGACTACCCACCCGGGGTATAAGCTCAATTTCGTGCTTGTCATCCACATAGATCTGCGCTATCTGTGCGTCCCACAAAGAGTCGCGACGGATAAAGTCGGCAGTTTTATAAATATCTTTTGCCAGGCCAGTGTGCAATGTATCTACCTTACCACCAAAGCCTTCGTCTATGTAGCCGTTTGCCACCAGTACCCGTGCCGTGAAATTGGGCGACAAAGGTAACTTTAATCCGTTTTGATCCACATAAAAATCCTGGTCAAAACGATTTAAAATGCGCAAAATAGGCTGCCGCTGACTAATCTCTACGCGTATAACTCCGTCCATATCAGTGTATACCTGCGCATATTCTATAAATGGATTAGCGCGTAATTTTTTTTCAAGATCATGGATATTGATATCCTCTATCTTACGGCCGATAAGCGAATGGCTGCTTACCTGCAAAATATTGTCCACCTCCTTCTTATCGATAAAGTACTGGCTACCCGGAATGTAGATCTTTACTTCCTTGCAGGTAACACCAGCCTTCTTTATTTCGATAAAGCTCATGAGCGTAATCACTCCGGCCAGGCTTACTATCCAGGCAAAACCTATCAAAATATTGAGCCATAGTTTCTTGTTCTTAAACATGCTCCAGTATATTTTTCAAAGGTCCAACCATTTGATCTATATCGCCTGCGCCTACTGTTAACAGCAGTTCAGGCTTTTCATTTTGTACTATTTCCAGTAACTGTTCCCGGCTGCAAAGGCGCTTGTTCTGCAATGTCATTTTATCCATGATCATTGCTGAAGTAACGCCGGCTATAGGCAGTTCGCGTGCCGGATAAATGTCCATCATCAACAGCTCATCACTCATGCTCAATACCTCCGCAAAGCCGTCGGCAAAATCTCGGGTGCGCGTGAACAAGTGCGGCTGAAATATTACCGTCAGTTTTTTTTCCGGGTATATTCTTTTTACAGACGAAATGCACGCCCTTAATTCTTCCGGGTGATGGGCATAGTCGTCAATGTAAATATGCTGCGGGGTTTTCACTATATATTCAAACCTACGCTTTACACCCTTAAATGAAGCTAATGCACTTTTTATACTTCCGGCATCAACGCCGACAAATAGCGCTGCTTGTATGGCCGCTACTGCGTTCTCAACATTATGCGTTCCCGGTAAGCCCAGTTTAATATCATGGATGGCAACGTCATCATTCTCAAAATCAAACCAGAAATCGCCATTTTCCACGCGGATATTATCGGCTGTTGCCTCCGCGCTTACTTCGTGCAGTGCATAGGTAACTCCACCGTCTAAAGGCAGACCCATCTTACGGATCAGCTTACCCTCCAGCTTTATCTGCGATGCAAACAGCCGGAACGACTCTTTTAAATGCTCATGGTCGCCATAGATATCAAGATGGTCAGCGTCCATTGAAGTAACGACAGCAATGTCTGGGTGCAGCGCCAGAAAAGAACGGTCGTACTCGTCAGCTTCCACCACTACAATATGATTAGCGCCGTACAGCACGTTACTGTTGTAATTGGCAGAGATGCCGCCTAAAAATGCCGAACAGTCCTTACCAGAATCCTTAAGGATATGTGCAATCATGGTGGAAGTGGTAGTTTTACCATGAGTGCCTGCAACCGCTATGGCAAAGCTTCCTTCGGTAATTATTCCCAGCACCTTTGACCGCTTGTATAACTCAAATCCGTTTTGCTCAAAAAAGTTAAGAATAGCGGAATCCTTTGGTATGGCCGGTGTATAGATTATCAGCATATGGGCATCTGGTTGATGAAAATCAGCAGGAATCAAATCTGCATTATCTTCAAAAACAATCTGCATACCCTCTTGCTGCAACTCGTCAGTTAGTGGGGTTGATGTTTTGTCATAGCCGCAAACCATACAGCCCAGATGACGAAAGTAACGGGCAAGGCCGCTCATGCCTATTCCGCCTATGCCTACCAGGTAAACTTTCTGTATGTTGCTTAATTTCATCATCGCTTCAAAAGGACCCTTCTCTTTTTGGGTAAGAAGGGTCCGGCTTTTAATTGTTAATTGATATTTGGATAATTTCTTTAGCTATAACGTCATCAGCATTGGGCAGCGCCAGTTTTCCGATGTTCGTACTTATTGTTTTTTGCTTGTCTTTATCATTTAATAAGGTCAGGGCCGTGTCAACAAGTTTAGCCTCTGCATCCCTGTCGGCTACCATCAAGGCGGCATTTTCCTGAACCAGCGCCAGCGCATTTTTAGTTTGGTGATCCTCCGCCACATTTGGCGACGGCACCAGGATCACCGGTTTCTTTACCACACAAAGCTCAGCGATAGTACCAGCACCGGCCCGCGAAATAATCACATCCGCCGCCGCATAAGCAAGGTCCATCCTGTTCAGGAACTCCATGATGCGCACATTGGGGTGATAATCTTCGCCCAGCTTTTCAATGATACCCTTATAGTAAACCTTGCCGGTTTGCCATATCACCTGTACATCTGCCGCAATGATTTTATCCAGACCGGCCAGAATGCTATTATTCAAAGTGCGTGCGCCTAAACTGCCACCAGTTACCAGGATGGTCTTTTTATCAGGCGAAAGCCTCAGCAGCTCCATGGCCGACAACCGTTTGCCAGCAATATCTACCGATTCCTTGCGTATCGGGTTACCGGTTTTGATGATCTTATCGGCAGGAAAGAATTTTTCCATGCCATCAAAAGCCACACATATTTTCTTTGCTCTTTTTGCCAGCAACTTGTTAGTTACACCGGCATAAGAGTTTTGCTCCTGTATCAACGTGGGTATGCCACTTAATGATGCAGCAAACAGTAACGGTCCGGAAGCATAGCCACCTACACCTATAGCGGCATCAGGCTTGAAATCGCGTATAATGCGCGACGCTTTACGCAAGCTATTGAACACCTTAAAGGGAAACATGAGGTTCTTAACGATAGAACCACGTTGGATACCCTGTATGTCCAGACCGATAATTTTATAGCCAGCAGCCGGAACCTTTTCCATTTCCATTCTGCCGCTGGCCCCTACAAACAAGATCTCTGCCTTTGGGTCAATTCGTTTTAAAGCATTGGCAATAGCAATAGCCGGGAAGATGTGCCCACCCGTTCCGCCTCCGCTTATGATGAAACGAGCCCCCCCCGCCCCCTGAAGGGGGAGCCTTTGATTTGCCTTATTTCCTTTTATGTTTTCCATTAGTTAGTCTTTAAGTTATTGCCCTCCCCCTTTAGGGGGTCGGGGGGGCTCAAGCTACTTCCATTATTTCGCCAACAATTACTTTTTTTTGTTCTTCGTTCTCGTCAATATGTCTGCTTACCGAGAGTATAATGCCAAAAGCTAAACTGGTAAACAAAATAGATGTACCACCCATACTTACCAGCGGCAGCGGCACCCCTGTTACGGGGCCCAGCCCTACGGCGATGGCCATATTGGCAAATGCCTGTATGGTGAGGCTAAAGCTTAAACCGGCTGCCAGCAGGGCACCGAAAGCTTTAGGCGCTTTAGTAACAATTTTTATGCATCGATACAACAGGAACAGGTATATAGCCACCAGGGCTACACCGCCTATCAAACCATATTCTTCAACAATAATGGCGTAGATCTCATCCGAATAGGATTCAGGAAGATAATTACGCTCGGTACTATTACCCGGGCCTTTGCCAAAAACACCACCGCTTGCAATAGCGATCTTAGCGTGTTCACTCTGGAAAGACTTATCAGGATTAGCCTTTTCAGGATGCATGAACGCGTGGATACGTGAGTAATAGGTATGCCTTCTTGGCCCCAACAACATTACACCAGCTAGCAAGAACACCCCGGCTAAACATACCACAGAGATTTGCTTGATACTGATACGGCCAATTACCAACAACAACACGCTAACACCGAAAAGCATCAGCGCCGTTGATAAGTTCGCCAACGCAATAAGCACAAACACTACGCACACTGACCCCATGATTGGAATAAAGGATTCTTTAACATCCTTAATATTTTCCTGCTTACGCGATAGCGTACGGGCCAGGTAAGTAATGAGCGCCAGTTTAGCCAAATCCGACGTTTGAAAGCTTAGCCCTGTTCCCGGAATGGAAATCCACCGGCTTGCATCGTTCACGTGGCTACCAAACAACAGTGTATACAACAACAATGGTACAGTTACAAAAATTAAAATCTTGGAGATACCTGCGTAATAACGGTAATCCAACTTATGGGAAATATACATCAGTACAATACCGCCAAATATCATAGCCATGTGCTTAACAAGGTATGATTCGGCACCAGTATCGTGCTTAAAGGCAATAGTACCAGTTGAGCTGTAAACAGCCATCATTGATATGGTTGAAAGCATAATTACAATCAGCCATATCCACCTGTCGCCTTTCGTCTTACTGAGTAATTTGTCCATCTTATTTTTTGTGATTACACTGATTATTTTAGAGATTCATTGATTTTGATTGCACCGATTATGTCGTGAAATCGTCCTCCTTAAATCACTCATTCACTAATTCATTCAATCACTCATTTTTTTTGCACATCTGCCTATTCGCACATCTGCACATTCACTAAAGCTCCATCACGGCAGCTTTGAACTTGTTGCCCCGATCCTCGTAGTTATTAAACAGGTCGAAGCTTGCACATGCCGGGGAAAGCAATACTGTATCGCCTTTACGCGCTACATGATAGGCTGCCTGAACTGCTTTTTCTGCCGAATCGGTATCAACAATATATTCCACCAGGTTACTGAAAGCATCGTGAATGCGCTGATTGTCCTTACCCAGACAAACGATGGCTTTAACTTTTTTCTTCACCAGCTCGTCGAGCATAGAGTAATCATTACCCTTGTCAACGCCACCTAAAATCAACACTACTTTGGCAGGCATGCTTTCCAGCGCGTACCAGGTTGAGTTTACATTTGTAGCCTTTGAATCGTTAATAAATTTAATACCTGATATATCGGCTACAAACTCCAGACGATGTTCGATATTCTGAAAATCGCCCATACTCTCCCTAATGGTCTGATTCCGTAACTCCAGTACTTTTCCCACAATACCAGAAGCCATAGAATTGTAGACATTGTGCTTACCCTGCAAAGCCAGTTCGTTGATTGACATGATGAATTGTTGTTGATGTATATTTATGATCAAATTGTTCCCTTCCAGATATGCGCCCTCTTCTACCTTCTTTTCAATAGAGAAGGGAAGCATTTGCGCTTTAAACGCTCTTGTGGCCATCCCTTTAATTGTTTCGGGATCGTCGGCACAATAGATAAAATAGTCGGCCGCGGTCTGATTCTGTGCTATCCTGAATTTAGACGCCGCGTAATTTTCCAGTTTGTATTCGTACCTGTCCAGGTGATCGGGCGTAATGTTAAGCAACACCGCTATATCAGCCTTAAACTGGTACATATCATCCAGCATAAAGCTGCTGATCTCGAGTACATAATAATCAAACTGCTCGGTAGCCACCTGGTAGGCGAAACTCTTACCAATATTACCCGCCAGCCCTACGTTTAAACCCGCCTTTTTAAGAATATGGTAGGTTAAACTGGTGGTGGTCGTTTTACCGTTTGATCCGGTAATACAGATCGTCTTGGCACTGGTATATCTTCCAGCAAACTCGATCTCCGAAATAACGGGGGTATTCTGCCCCCGCAGCTTCTTAATGATCGGCGCTTTCTCCGGTATCCCTGGACTTTTTACTACTTCTGTTGCCTTTAATATTTCTTCTTCCGTATGCTGCTTCTCCTCAAAACGGATATTCCATTGCAGCAACTGCTGTTTGTATTTTTCAGCTATGGATCCGAAGTCAGACACAAACACTTCATACCCCTTCTGCTGAGCCAGGTAAGCCGCACCAACGCCGCTTTCGCCTGCGCCTAGGATGACTAACCTCTCCCCGGCCTTCCCCGAAGGAGACCCCATCCCGGCCTTCCCCGAGGGGGAAGGAGATGTTTGGTTTGATATGTTTATGTTTTCGTCCATTTAGTTCTTTTTTCTTTTCCCTTAGCGATGGGTTTCAAACCCATCGCTAAGGTTATTTTTTTATTTCCTTCATCCTCTAACAACCCCTTGCACTTCAAAACTCCTCCCCCTTGGGGAGGTTGGGAGGGGTATTATCTCAATTTCAATGTAATCACCGTCAAAATAGCCAGCATGATACATATGATCCAGAACCGGGTAACAATCTTGGCTTCATGAAACCCCCTTTTCTGATAATGGTGATGCAAGGGCGACATTAAAAATATCCTCCGGCCCTCGCCGTATTTCTTCTTGGTGTATTTAAACCATGACACCTGCATAATTACCGATAGGTTCTCAATCAGGAAGATACCGCACAATAATGGAAGCATCAGCTCTTTACGGATCATAATGGCAAATACCGCAATGATACCCCCGATTGCCAAACTACCTGTATCGCCCATAAACACCTGCGCCGGATAGGAGTTATACCACAAGAAACCTACACAAGCACCTACAAACGCACCGGCAAAAATCACGAGCTCACCAGAGTTAGGGATGTACATAATGTTAAGGTAGTCGGCAATGATGGTGTTACCGGATACATAGGCCAAAATAGCCAGCGTTATACCGATAATGGCCGACGTTCCCGTTGCCAGCCCGTCTATACCGTCTGTTATGTTTGCCCCGTTAGATATGGCCGTGATAATCACGATCACAAAAAACAGGAACACAACCAGTGTATATCTTTCATAATTATGCCCCATGAATTTGAGCACCTTACCATAGTCAAACTCGTTGTTCTTATAAAAAGGCAGCGTAGTTTTGGTCGATTTCACGTCCTGTGTATATACAGGAGTAGTTCCCTTCATATGGAAACTTACCGGTACATCATATTTAACGGGTAGTTTTACTTCCTGCCGGATGATGATGTCGCTGTTAAAATACATGGTCCAGCCAATAATGAGCGCTAAACCTACCTGTCCGGTGATTTTAAATTTACCCGCCAAACCCTCTTTATTCTTTTTAAATACCTTGATATAATCATCAAGGAAACCGATAGCCCCCAGCCAAACCGTAGTAATCAGCATCAGGATCACATAGATATTATCCAGCTTGGCAAACAACAGCGTAGGGACCAGAATACCGGCCAAAATGATGATACCACCCATAGTTGGGGTACCTTGTTTCTGCATCTGCCCTTCCAAACCCAGGTTACGCACGGTTTCACCTACCTGCTTATAGCGTAAATAATCAATCAACCTGCGTCCATAAACAGTTGTAACAAGCAGCGACACAATAACTGCCATAGCCGTTCTGAACGAGATGTACTGAAACACTCCCGCGCCGGGGATGCTATAATTTTTATCTAAGTAGCTAAACAGGTAGTACAGCATGTTCTTTTATTTCGGATTTCGGATTTTCGATTTCGGATTTTCCTGAAAGCGGAAGTTGAAATGACAAACGCGAAATGTTTATTTATCTATCTCTTTTTCTTTATCATTATTGTCATTGCGAGGAACGAAGCAACCGCTTAGTTTGCAAGGCGACGAGATTGCTTCGTTCCTCGCAACGACAAAACGCTATCTTGTCAAAAACTTAAACTGCTCCGCCAACTCCTCTTTATCGTCAAAATGGTTTCTTACGCCGTTTATCTCCTGGTACTTTTCGTGGCCTTTGCCAGCTAACAGGATAATGTCACCTGGTTGCGCCAGGTGAACGGCTGTTTTAATAGCTTCTCTCCTATCTGTTATGCTGATGGCTTTACGCCGCGTATTCGCATCAAGGCCCGCTTCCATGTCTTTAATGATCTGCGCAGGATCTTCCGAGCGCGGATTATCTGATGTAAGAATTACCTTGTCGCTCAACGTTGCCGCTACCTTGGCCATGATGGGCCTTTTGGTTTTATCGCGATCGCCGCCGCAGCCAATTACGGTGATCACCTTTTCGTTGCCTTTACGGATGTCGTGAATGGTGCTCAGCACGTTCTGAACAGCGTCTGGCGTGTGCGCGTAATCAATAATCCCGACGATCTTGTTGGGCGATATCACGTAATCAAACCTGCCTTCGGCACCAGAAAGCTTGCTCAGGCTGGTGAGTACTTTGGCCTTGTCCTGTTCGAGCAGCATCGCAGCGCCGTAAACGGCTAAAAGATTATAGGCGTTGAAACTGCCTACCAGTTTAAAGTACACATCGTCGCCATCCACATTCAATACCAAGCCATCAAACTGATTCTCGAGGATCTTGCCCTTGTAATCAGCCATGTTTTTGATGCTATACCCTTTGTGGTGAGCTTTGGTATTTTGAAGCATTACGTTGCCGTTCTTGTCGTCGACGTTGGTTAGCGCAAAAGCGCCTTTGCCCAAACCGTCAAAGAACGCTTTTTTGGCCTTCAGATAGTTCTCGAAGGTTTTATGGTAATCGAGGTGGTCATGGGTAAGGTTGGTAAAAACACCACCGGCAAACTGCAAGCCTTCTATACGGTGCTGCGCTATTGCATGTGAACTTACCTCCATAAAGCAGTAATCACAACCCTTGGCAACCATCCTGTCCAAAAGATCATTCAGAGCCACAGGATCAGGAGTTGTGTGGGTAGCCGGAACTACTTCACCATTAACTTTATTTTCAACTGTAGAAAGCAGCCCACATTTATAACCGAGGTCGATAAATAGTTTATATAACAAGGTAGCAACGGTAGTTTTACCATTGGTACCGGTAACACCTACCAGTTTAAGTTTTGACGATGGCTTATCGTAAAAATTAGATGCCAGTATACCTAAAGCAACGGCCGAGTTGGCCACCAGCAAAAAGTCAACCTCGCCCGTAACGTGGGCCGGCAACTCCTCGCATACAACAGCAACCGCGCCGTCCTTAACAGCCTGCTCAATATAGTCGTGCCCGTCAACCACAGTTCCTTTCACGGCTACAAAAAGGCAATCTTTAACCACCTTACGAGAATCAAACACTACTGCTGATATCTGCATATCAGCGCTGCCTTGCAGTTCGGTAAAGGCTATCCCATCCAGTATTTCGCTTAAGTACTTCATTCCAGTTCAATTGTAATTTTAGAACCTTTCGGTATCAGGCTACCGCCCGTTACCGGCTGACTTTTAACTATCCCGCTGCCCCTAACTGCTACTTTATAGCCTGCATTACCCATCAGGTAAAGGGCGTCGCTCAAACCCATACCCAATACCGACGGAACGGTACCTGATTTAAATTTCAAATCTTCATAGGGCAGCCCGTTACTGGTATCAACACCGCTGGCTGCGCTATTGTTAGATGCGTACAAAGGTTTAATACCAAGCTTGTTATAAACCTTCTGTACCGCTTTAATATTGCCAACTTTAACCTTTGGCAGCTGCGTATTACCCACAAAATGCTGCTGAGGTACGCCTGTATTCATATCCAGATCGCTGGAATAAACGCGATCGGCAATTTCCCTGAAAACCGGACCGGCAACCCACGCTGCCAGATATTGTCCTTTAGGATCGTTGATGGTAACGATCATAGAATATTTTGGATGATTTGCCGGAAAATATCCGCAGAACGACGCCTGGTGATGATTCTTTGCACCATAACCTCTTGAACCATCAGCAATCTGGGCCGTACCTGTTTTACCCGCTACTTTATAGAGGGAATTTTTAATAACAAGCTTACCTGTACCTTCTTCTACCACGCCTTCTAAAAGTCCTTTAACCTTAGCCAAAGTCTCATCAGAACAAATTTTAGGGTTGATTTCCCTTGCTTTGAACTGTTCCACTGTATTACCGTACCTTCTAATCTCCTTCACGAAGATGGGAGCGATCATTCTGCCGTTGTTAGCCACTGCGTTATAAAAGGTTAGCATTTGCAATGGGGTCAACTTCAACTCATATCCGTAGGCCATCTGGGCAAGCGTTTGCAGCTTATTCCAGCTCTTCAACTTCGGATTTTTAATCAACGGTGCTCCCTCTCCCTTAATTTGTAAACCCAGTTTTTCATTCAGGTGATAACCATACAGATGATCGGTAAACCGCTCGGGATCATTATGGTAATGAGAATAGATAAACTTAGCTGCCGCGACGTTTGACGATTCTTCAAAAGCCCGTTTGGCGCTCATTACACCGCCGCCATCTTCTGCGTCCCGAATGTGCAATACCACTTTGCCGTTTTTCGGATTAGTGAGATTAAACCTTCCGCCTTCAACATCCACCAACGTACTGGTATCAATCATGTGATCCTCAATTGCTGTCATATAAGATGCCAGCTTAAAGGTTGAACCAGGTTCTGCTGACTCATTGATGGCATAGTTCATTCGCTCCACATAATCGCCGTCGGCTGTGCGGGTATAGTTGGCAATGGCCCTGATCTCGCCGGTTGCAACCTCCATCAGGATAACGCAACCGTGGTCGGCCTGACTTTTGATCAGTTGTTTCTTCAGCGCATCCTGTGCTACGTCCTGAAAGTTAACGTCAATGGTTGAAATAATATCAGCACCGTCCTTCGGTGCAATTTCTTCTTCATCGTTAACAGGCATCCAAACGCCTCCGGCAATCCGCTGCACTAATCGCTGGCCGCTTTCGCCATTAATATAATCGGCATAAGCACCTTCTAAACCCACAGGGTTCTTTATATTCTCGTTATCATAGCCAATGGTACGTGCAGCCAGTGAACGGAAAGGCAAAATCCTCTTATTCTTTTGAATAACGATAAGGCCGCCTTTGTATTTACCCATGTTAAAAATGGGAAACTTGCGGATCTGCTTCAGTTCCTGGTAAGAAACCTTACGGCGAATTAACTGGTAACGCGAGCTGTCCCTGCGGGCATCGCGCAGCATCATGGCATACTCGCGCTCGGAATGGTCGCCAAAAAACTGCGATAATTTGAACGCCAATGAATCAATCTTGGCATAAAACATCTTATCCTCAGCAATACCGGCGGCAAACATATCCATGTGCAGCTCATACTCCGGCACAGACGTCGCCAGCAGACTGCCATCAACCGAATAAATGTTTCCGCGCGCAGCATCTACCTTCATAAATTTGGTAGAAAGCGACTGCGCCATTGATTTCCATTTGTCACCCTGCACAAACTGCACCCGGAACAATTGCACCACTACCGCAAAGGCAAGGATCACGATCACCCCGAAGGCGATGTAAACTCTTAATAGTATGTTGGTCCGGATACTCATCTTGAATCCTCCTTTACTATAATTTTTTGCGGCGGCTGCAAAGATTCCTTTACACCCAGTGTATCGGTACGTTTTGAAACCTCAGAAAGCGTACTCTTAAAAGCCAAATCGGCCTTTGTGCTTTTATAATCCCAACTTAACTCCTTTACCTCTTTGCTTACCTTATCAATATCACGGATGGTTTTTTCGGCCCAGTGCCTGTTCGCGATGTAAACCATACCCAAAAAAGACATAAACAAAAAGAACGGCAACGCCCTGGTAGCTCCCTCCGTAGTGATAAAATCTTTACTGAAAAGTGTAGTAAAGAAATTCTCCGGATGCACCTTGCGCGGTTTTTCCTCCACGATCAGCTCTTTCTCGTGCTCCTGCTCCTCCTGCTCTATGTCTGAACGCAACCGATTCATCTCTTTACAGCTATCCTTAATTTGGCGCTTCTTGCCCTGTTATTATCCTTTATCTCTTCTTCCGAAGCTGTAACCGCTCCGCGACTTACAGCCTCCAGTGGCTTTTGGTCGTTCCCGTAAAAATCTTTCTCTACCTCGCCGCTAAATTTACCCTTGGCTATAAAGTTTTTTACCAGCCGGTCTTCCAGCGAATGATACGACATCACAACCAGCCGACCTCCGGGTGCCAGCACTTCTGCGCTCTGTTCCAGGAAATCCTTTAAAGCCTCCAGTTCCTGGTTAACTTCTATCCGCAGGGCCTGGAAAACCTGCGCCAGGTATTTATTCTCTTTACCACGTGGGATCAAGCCCTGAATAGCATTTTTCAGTTCTGCTACCGTACTGATCTCATGGTTCAGCCTTGCTGTCGCTATCGTTCTGGCCAGCGACTTAGCATTTTGTATTTCGCCGTAAACACCAAAAATCCGATGCAGATCAGCTTCGGTATAAGTGTTTATTACCGTTTTAGCCGTCAGTTCTGACGACTGGTTCATGCGCATATCCAGCTCGGCATCAAAGCGGATGGAGAAACCTCTTTCGGGTTGATCAAACTGGTATGATGACACACCCAAATCAGCCAGTATACCATTTACCGGAACAGCATTATGTAACCGGCAGAAATTTTTGAGGTAGCGGAAATTCTGATCCACAAACTCAAACCGCTCATCCTCCGGAATATTTTGCTGCGCATCCGCATCCTGATCAAAGGCCAGCAAGCGGCCATTTTTGCCCAGGTGTTTTAATATCTCTTTTGAATGGCCACCGCCACCAAATGTTACATCCACATAAGTGCCGTCGGGCTTAATATCCAAACCCTCGATGCACTCCCTGAGCATAACCGGAACGTGATAATTACTCATCACCCCTCCTTCCCAGGCCACCCATTACTTCCTCAGCCAGGTTGGCAAAGTTGTCAGGCTCGTTATCCATTTGCTGGTCATAAGCCCGCTGATCCCAAACCTCTATTTTATTGAATTGACAAGCCAGCACCACATCAGCACCGATACCGGCGTATTCTAAAAGCGCCTTAGGCAAAAGCACCCTACCATTACTATCAAGCGATAACTCTGTAGCTCCGCGGGTGAAATACCTGATAAACTCGCGCGTCCGCTTTTCATATTGGTTAAGCTTGCTCAGATCATCCACAATTTTATCCCATTCTTTGCGCGTGTAGATCACCAGGTGTTTTTCGAAACCGCGATTCACGACAAGCCCCTCACGCTCAGCTTCAGGCAGCTGACGTTTGAGGCCCGCAGGTATCATCATACGGCCCTTAGCATCCAGTTTACACTCAAATTCACCTAAAAAGTGAGACATACCAACAAATAGGGTAAAATTCTAATGTAAAAGTAAATCAGAATTTCCACTTTATACCACTTTTTCCCACCAAAAGTTATCAACATTTGAATTTACTTTCACTTTTCCCACTTTTGATAAAAAGCCCCGAAAAGCTATACAATCCGTAACTCCCTGATTAATTCAGAATTAAAAGCACTCGGCTCGCCAACCGGCCAAAAAACAAAAATGGCTCCGCGGTGGGAGCCATTTTATAGATCAAGCTTGTAAGCTACAGCATGGAGGGAAGCATCACTTACCGTCCAATTCTTTTACTGGCCTTACAGGAGCGAGCGCCTTATGTACTTTTTCTACCACCATGTTTTTATCCAGCTTTATTTTGCCAAATGCTTTAATGTCTGCAGATGATGCACCGATCATGATCTTGTAATCCCCCTTCTCAGCTGTCCAGCTTGAGGTTGGCGTATAGAAGGAAGCTAAATCAGCACCAGTGAGCGTAAAAGTAATTAACTGTGCCTCCCCTGGCTGCAACAGCCTTGTTTTGGCAAAGCCTTTTAATTCGCGCTCAGGCTTATCCATCATGCTTGCCGGAGCGCTTATGTATAACTGCACTACTTCTTTACCGGCAACTTTGCCTTTATTGGTAATCAGTACCGATGCGGTTACTTTACCTTTAAAATTCTCGCTGCTCAACTTAAAATTACTATACTTAAAATCGGTATAAGACAAGCCGTAGCCAAACTCATAAGCCGGTTTCACTTTAAAGGTGCTGTAATAGCGGTACCCCACATAAATACCCTCATCATAAGTAACCTCGGACGGTTTTCCCATTAGCGGATTGCCCGGTTTATTATCGGCTGACGGCAGTTCGTGGCCGGGAAATGTTTTTGAAGACGGCACATCAGCGTAGGTCATCGGAAAAGTAGTGGCAAGTTTACCGGATGGATTTACCCTTCCGGTCAATACATCAGCTATAGCGTTACCACCCTCTAACCCCGGATCCCATGCTAACAAAATAGCATCAGCGTTATCGCGCCAGCTGGCTACCTCACTTACCCCACCGATATTTAACACCACGATAACCTTTTTCCCTTTATCATGAAAAGCCTTTGAAACGTTATTAACGAGGTTTTGCTCTGCAGGAGTAAAAGAAAAATCTTCTACACTGCGGTCCCCGCCTTCGCCGGCCAGCCTGCCAATGGTAATAATGGCCAGGTCATTAGCCGCGGCTTCTTTTTCGGCCAGGGCCGCATCAACATCCATTTCAGCAATGGGTGGAGGTGCAAGAAACACTAATTTTGGTTTTGGCCGTTTCGCTTTTTGCTCAGCAATCCAGGTACGATAAGTTGACGAAAGCGATGGAGCTACCTGATACCCCGCATTCGCCATACCGCGGTTAAGCGATATTACATAAGCTTTGTTCACATCTCCGCTGCCTGTACCACCGGCAATAAGATCATATGATGTATTGCCGAACAGGGCCACATGCTTACCACGCTCAAGAGGCAATACATGGTCCTCATTTTTAAGCAGCACCATACCTTCTGTAGCAGCTGAACGGCTAACCTGCGCATCTGCTTTCAAATCGGGTTTGTCAGAATATTTATAATGCTTGAATGCGGGCGACTTTAAAACGATATTCAAGATATGCGTAACGTTCTGATCGAGCTGCGCCATGGTAATCGAACCAGTCTTAACGCCACTAGTGATAGCTTCTGACTGAGCGAGGATACCCGGCTCCAGCAGGTCATTCCCGGCATTCATCTGTGCCACCGGGTTTTTACCACCAAACCAGTCTGTCATCACAAAGCCCTTAAAGCCCCACTCCTTCCTTAAAATATCGGTAAGCAGCGAGCGGCTCTCTGAAGTATAAGTACCATTAATAAGATTGTATGACGACATCACCGTCCACGGTTGGGCCTTCTTTACGGCAATTTCAAAGCCTTTCAGGTAAATTTCACGCAGCGCCCGCTCACTTACAATGGTGTTAAGATCCATGCGGTTAAATTCCTGGTTATTGGCAGCAAAGTGTTTAATGGAGGTACCTACACCGTTGGCTTGTATACCCTTTACAATACTGGCAGCCATATTGCCTGCCACTATCGGATCTTCTGAATAGTATTCAAAATTACGGCCGCCCAGTGGATTTCGTTGAATATTCATACCGGGCCCTAGTAAAATATCTACGCCATACTCATGCACCTCCTTGCCAAACGTTAATCCCACTCTGCGCACAAGCGCGGTGTCCCAGGATGAGGCCAATAATGTACCCACAGGGAAAGCGGTTGCATAATAAGTGCGTGAACTGTCGCCATTGCGGATCGGATTAATGCGAACCCCGGCAGGGCCATCAGACAAAGTGAGAGACGGAATACCCAATCGCGGTATAGCATGCGTACGCCCTGCTGCACCCGCAACTTTCTCTGGCCCCTTATTGGCTTCCATAGGGGGCAGCATACCGGCAGGAATACCTTCCACATTAAAGCCCATACCTACTACAAGTTTCACCTTTTCTTCGGTAGTCATGGCGGCTACTACATCTTTAAGCGGACTTTTACCCAATTGTGGCGGCGGCGGCACCGCTTTGTGTTGAGCATGTGTTAATGCCGGCCACAACAAGGCCACGGCTAATGCTTTAGTTAATCTCATAAAATTGGTTTGAAGTGGTTATTGTTGGTTTTGCAATATTGTGTTACAATGACACAATGTAAAGATATTTTTACAAATAAAAGAGTGGCCCTACTAATTTTTTAAATAGCCCGCGAGAATAGCAGCTGCAATACTTTAATTCTGCATCAATTTAAAATAAGAAACCCGGCGGGACCGCCGGGTTTGCAGGCAACGTTAACTTTTGGGAATCTTAATCAAACTTAATTTGATCCGGGCCTGATATTTTTCAGCCGACAAGGAGTAAGGTTGAAGCTTATGCTTTAAGAGATACGCTGTAAATCATGAAAACGCTACACTGGTTGTCAATTATTTCCACGTGCGGCATTACTGTACTTTTACCTCATTCTTAATTTGTAAAGGGCTTAACTTTTTCATTTGCTGCATTAATGCAGTGAAATCCTGTCTGCTGGCCTTGCCCATTAAGGTCACGGTATCATTACTTACCCTTGCGTCTACGGCAGCATAATTCATCAGAATACTATCTACAGCCTGCTTTAGCGGCTGATCGGCCGTAATGGTTACCGGCGCTATCTGTATGCTGTCGATAAAACTCTTTGCAATGTGGATGCTTTTGATCATTTCTTCAATTTCTTCCCTGGCATATTCAGAGGGACATTTTCCGGTTAAGGTAACTACACCTTTATTCACCGTGTAATTAACGCCGGCAAAGTTGAGATTCGACTTGGCCTTTACCGTAATATCCGCTTTGATCTCTTTGTCCGTCTGCCGCTGACTGCAGGAGGCAAAAGATGCTATAGCCCCAATAAGCACGCTTTTTAACAGGATATTATGAATCAGTGGTTTCATAAGCCGCGTTACTATTGTTCTTATTAAAACGATGCAGCTTTTTTATGTTTTTAGAAAGATTTTATTTCACGCCCTTAATAGATAACCCCACCTAACCAGATCATCCCGATTTTCTATAGACTTAATTGCGCCATCATATAAAAGGCAATACCGGGTCGCCACGTTTAACACATTTTGGTAATCGTGATCAGTAAGTATAATTCCTTTATCTTGAGCATGATCACGTATCATGGCCTTTAACACCTCCACCACAACGGGGGCAATTCCATTAAACGGTTCATCCAATAATACAAATTTTACGGGCAGATTGAGCAGTAACTTGATTTCGAGATACCTTATTTCGCCACCGGATAACGTATTGACCTTATTCTTCAACAAATGGCCGATAATTTCATCGTTCCAAAATAAAGATAGCTTTTTGTTCCCTAAGTAAAATTTAATTGCCTCCTCCACCCTTAAGTGTCCTAATAAAAACGAATCCTGCGATAGGTAAGCAACTTCGGTGGACGCACGATATGGCTTTTCATAAACTTTACCATTGATTCTGATAAATTTAGAATAGGCCCCCTGGGTTCCGAACAAGATCTTTAACAGGGTGGATTTACCCGTTCCATTACGCCCCAGCAAACCTATGATTTCGTCAGTCTCACATTTTAGATAAACATCCGTAAGAACCCTGTTCTGGTCAAAGGCTTTCGAAACACTATCTATTTCTAAAACATTCTTCATATGCCCAGGCAAATAAGGATTACGGCTATAATAATATTAATCAATACACTCGAAAGGATGAGGCGTGATTTTGGAACACCCAAGTTGTAGTAGAAATAATACTCGTGTTGAAATGAGATTTCCCTGTACAATAAGCTGAAGATGGTGCCTATGCTCATGAGTCCCATCCCAAATCCGAGCATAAAATGGGGCCAAAAGAACGGACATGCGACAACGGAGACAGGGACACTGACATTAAGTGTACTGCGGTAAAACAGAAAAAGAACTGAAAGCTGTTTAAGGAATTGTGATGGCATAGTGAAGATAAAACCTGATCACCAGCTTTTTATTGCTTACTGAACAAAAAAGAACAGTTCTTCTTTAGGTTTTTCAAAGTTGTAAAACACAGATATTTGCCCTAATATCGCGCCCATGATCATTGTTATTCAATGTACCGATCAGTTGGGTCTTGTTGCTGCCATTTCGGGCATACTTGCAGAGCAAAAAATAAATATTGTTTCCCTGAGGGAACACGTAGATAAAGCGGAGAACCGTTTCTTTATGCGGTTAGAAACGGAGCAAACGGCCGATATAGCCTTGATCGAGACTAAGATGCGGAGCGTTTTACCGGCAGATAGCATTATAGCTATTAATCCGCTTCCTGAAAAAAAGATAGTGGTAATGGTATCCAAGGAATACCACTGCCTGGCCGATATACTTACCCGCAATTACTTTGGCACCTTAGGCGCTTCGGTACAGTGTGTTATAGGCAATCACACTATATTGGAAGATTTTTGCCGCAGGTACGATATCCCGTTCTTTCCTGTACAGTTTGAGCAGCATGATCGCCCCGGCTTTGAGCAAAAGATCATCGACATCATCAAGCAGCATAATCCCGATTATATTGTGTTGGCTAAGTTTATGCGCGTTCTTTCGCCGGCTTTTGTGGAGCAGTTCCCTACCCGTATTATCAATATACATCACTCGTTTCTGCCGGCCTTTATTGGCGCAAGCCCGTATCGCCAGGCTTATGAACGTGGCGTAAAGCTGATTGGCGCAACGGCGCATTTTGTAACCAATGATCTTGACCAGGGCCCTATTATTGAACAGCAGATTAGCCAGGTAAATCACTCCCATCGTCCCGAAGATATGATCAGGGCAGGCCGCGAGGTTGAAACCTCAGTACTCGCTAAAGCACTGCAATTAGTGTTTGACGACCGGGTGATCGTATACCAAAACAAAACGATCGTATTTAGTTAAAACAGAACTATTTTTTACAGTTTATAGATAAAGGCATCTGTTAAAATCATCAAGTTTGCCTTACTTTTAGTTGTCACAAAACAATTACAATAGCTATGTATATTAACTGTTAAAGCTGTTTTGAAAACCGAGTCATTTAATACCCCAAAACTTGTGCTGATGCTTGTGGCATTGGCAGTATTTCTCTGTGCACCAACCCTTCACGCCCAGGACAAAACCCAAAAAGGCACCATACAAATACCGGTGAACGGAATACCCGTTAGCCCAGATACGGGCAGGGCGGAACAAAAGGATATTTATGATGTAGTAAGCTCCATCTTAAAAAAGGCAAAAAAAGTTCCGGCGACTAAAGATACCATTACTAAAAAACCTACCTTTTCGGTTATTCCAGCAGCGGGTTATACACTCGTATCGCGCCTGGTAGTTACCCTAACAGGCAATATGGCCTTCCGACTGGACTCTACTGCCAGGATCTCAACCGTAACCTCCTACATAAGCTATACTGAAAATAAGCAGTTCCTGCTGCCTATGGAATCTGATATCTGGACCAAAAACAACAAATACGACTTTGTTGGTGACTTCCGCTTCTACAAATACCCTCAAAGCACTTTTGGTTTAGGCAGCAATTCTGACATCAATAGCGAAGATCCGATGGATTATTTTTATATCCGGGTATATGAAACTGCACTAAGACATATCGAGGGCAACCTGTTTGCCGGAGCCGGGTATATTTTTGACTATCATACACATATCACAGAGGCAGGCCCCAAAAATGGCGCACCATCCGACTATCAGGCTTACGGGCCTCAATCCCGCACCACCGCCTCGGGCATTACCTTAAATGTGCTTTACGATAACCGGGATAACTCCATTTATCCTGAAAAGGGGTTTTATGCAGCTGCCGCTTATCGCGATAACTTTGATTTTTTAGGCAGCACTACCCCCTGGAGCTCGTTGGTGGTTGATGTACGCAAATATTTCCGCGTACCTGAAGGATCTGACAATGTGTTAGCCTTCTGGAATTACGACTGGCTGATCCTGCATGGACATCCGGGCTTTCTGGATCTGCCGAGCACCCAGTGGGACGCTTATTCGAGCACGGGGCGAGGCTATATTCAGGGCAGGTTCCGCGGGGCTCAGGAAATTTATGCCGAAACAGAATATCGTTTTAAAGTAACAGCCAACGGCTTGGTAGGCGGGGTGGTATTTCTTAATGCCGCCACTTTCTCCGGTGCGCCGGGTACCAAGCTCGAATCCATTCAGCCAGGTTTCGGTCCCGGTTTACGTCTCAAGCTTAACAAAGTATCTAAAACCAATATCGCCATTGATTACGGTTTTGGCCGCCAGGGGTCAAAAGGGTTATTTGTTAATATTGGGGAATTGTTCTGATCATTCAACAACACTTTTAGATTACGCCGGTCAGCGTTAAAATCGCCTCCTCCATTTCATCAGTTGTTAAGGATGCAAAGCCTATCCGGGTGGCATTAAAATCCTGATCGGTATTAAAGGCTACGCCGTTGCTCATGGCTAATCCAATGTTGGCGGCTCTTGCAGCTATGGCGGGTAGTGCATGCTCCTTTTTAAACCTCGCCCACAAAGCCATGCCACCATTGGGTGGATCAAAGGTTATTACATCTGGCAGATGTTGTTGCAGCAGTGTACAGAGATTATCACGCCGTTGTTCATAAATTTTATTTGATTTTTTAAGATGTCGGCTAATATCACCGTTTACCAGTAACGTAGCCAGTGCTTCTTCCATCAGGTAATCGCCGCGAAGGTCGATCAACCGCCTTAGATAAGCTGCTTCCTCAATAAAATCATCAGGGCCGATCATAAAACCAATCCTTACCGACGAAGAAATAGATTTGGAAAATGATCCGATATAAATTACGCGTCCGTTATGTTTGCTGCTGGCCAGGGGCAGGTAGGGCGATGAGGTGTAATGAAAATCATAATCGTAATCGTCTTCTATGATGATAAAATTATGTTCTCTGGCAAGCTCCAACAACCGCATGCGCCGCTCAGCGCTAAGGGTTACGGTGGTGGGATGATGGTGATGCGGTATCACATAAAGCGCCTTTATCTTATTACTGTTGCACACCTGTTCCACCGCGTTTACATCCATACCGTGATCATCAACAGGCACCATCATAATGCGGGCTCCTGTCTGTTCAAACACCTGGCTGGCGACAAAGTAATTGGGATTGCCTACAATGATCACATCACCCGGTTTAAGCAACAGGTTAGCCGCAATATATAGCGACATTTGAGCTCCCTGCGTAACCAAAATATTTGAGACCTGTACCTGCAATCCCCTTGTCTGCGCAAAATAGTTTACCAATGCCTCCCGTAACATTGGCGCGCCTGCCGCCAGCGTGGAGTGAATTGCCCGCTGTTTATAGCGACGAACAGCTCTCGTTTTGTATTCGCGCATAAGCATTTCAATGGGGCTAAGGCGCGGATCACACAGGCCGTCGTCAATAACAATTTGAGGGTGTGTGATTCCTTTTGGCAGGTACTTTTCCCCTTTTGCACGGTAAAAGTCGGTGGGTATTTTATCGCTATAACCTTGGGATGAAAGCTCGTCCCATTGCTGAGGCTTTAGCCCTGGAAGATTCTGAGCTACCTTCACTCCCTTACGCGGCCTAATCTCGATCCAGCTTTGCGCATAAAGTTCATCATAAGCCGCAATAATTGTTTTTCGATGCACACCGAGTTGTTGCGCCAGGTCGCGCGTACCCGGCAGCCCCGAGCCGGGACCGATCAAGCCCGAGGAAATCGCATTAACGATGCCGTTGGCGATTTGCCGATAAACTGGAACAGCTATGGTTTTGTCAATATTAAGCAGGGTTGCAAATGGCAGCATCTGGACTATCGAAGTTATCAAATCTGGATACCAAATATAGTCCATCACATAAATACTTTTGGTTGTTCAACAATTATTTATACCATGTCTAACAGAAAATTATTAAAAGAAGCCGATCCCGCAGCTTTTGAAACCATGCTGTCCTTTGAAAGGTATTTAGGCAACAGTTCCCTATCAAAAACCGACCGGGAGCTGATTAAGATCAGGGTGTCGCAAATTAACGGCTGTTCTTACTGTTTGGATAAACATATCCATGAGGCATTAGAAGCGGGTGAAGATCCGCGTAGAATATACCTGCTTGCAGTATGGAAAGAAACTTCACTTTTCACCAGGGAAGAACGGGCCATATTGGCACTGGCCGAAGAAATGACGCTCATCCATGAGCATGGCGTATCGGATGCCGTTTATAATAATGCATTAAACTTATTAGGACAAAAATATTTAACCGAGGTAATGATGGCCATCATAGCTATGAATGCGTGGAACCGCGTAGGCATCACCACCGGCAGACAACCAGAATAATTATCAAACATATGAATATCACCTATCAAACCTCCTTAACACCTACTACTGAAGCTATTATTGAAGTTTATAACAGTTCGGGCATCAACCGGCCCACCCATGATGCAGACAGAATTGCCCGCATGTATGCCGGCTCAAACCTAATCGTTTCTGTCTGGGACGGCGACAAGCTCGTAGGAGTTGCCAGATCCGTCACAGACTTTTGCTATTGCTGCTACCTGTCTGATCTGGCGGTACGTAAAGAATATCAGCACTTGGGAATAGGCAAGGAATTAGTAAGGTTGACAAAGGAGACTATCGGCGATGAAAGTATGCTACTCCTGCTTTCCGCCCCATCTGCTATGGAGTATTATCCAAAGATCGGTATGGAAAAGATGGACAATGCCTTCATGATCAAGCGGTCAAAATAAGACATGTTTTATCCTGCTAAATAAAACGAGAAATTGATATATTTAATCATCCCTACTGCTGCAACGTTTCTTTAAGAACGCCGTCTATACTATGTCAATCCTTACCACTATGAAACCTCGTTTACTTAAAATGTTGGTTTGCCTTTTTATCACTATCACGTGTTTCAGGGCAGCCGTCTATAGTCAGGTTAAAAGCGATTCAGCCAAACATTATGTTGAAAAAGAGATCGTGTCCTGGGATTATCATTCGAACATCATTGGGGAAGATTATACTATTTACGTCCATTTTCCGCCGGGCTATGATACCAGCAAAGTAAAATACCCGGTATTGTATATGACAGACGGCGACTGGAACATGACCGTTGCGATGAATTGTTTCAATATGCTGCGACAGGACTATAGTATTTCAATTGAGCCGCTTATTGTAGGAATCGGTTACGGCAACCGGCCAAATAAAAGGTCAAGGGACCTTGATCCGGGCAACGGCGGCCCAAAGTTTGCCGACATGATTGAAAAGGAGGTTATGCCATTTATAGCCGATAAATATCGCGTGAGCGACAATAAGGCACTTTATGGATATTCATACGGCGGCATGTTTACTACTTATGTTTTGTTTGAGCATCCAGGAGTTTACAATGCCATTTTTATTGGTGCACCCGGTAATGCCGGCAGAAATCTGATACCAGAAGCGGAGAAATATTTTGCTAATCATACCGATTTAAATGCAAAAGTATTTTTAGGTGTGGGGTCATACGAACCACTCACTGCTCAAAATATTGAGCTATTTAAACAGTATATGCTGGATAAGAAATGCAAAAGCCTTGACATTGCTACGGCCATTACGCCTAATGCCGGCCATGGTGCAGCATTGGCACAGGTAATGCAAAATGCCATGGCTTTCGCTTACTGTAAAAAGCATCGCCCTATTTCGGTTTCAGCATCGGAGCTAAACCAATACATTGGCGATTATACAGTGCAATCTGATGCAAAATCAAAAGTTAAATTTTATGTAAGTAATGGTAAGCTCTATTTTAAAGAGAACGATGGTCTACCAATGGAGATAGTTCCTTACACTAAGAATGGCTTTTTTATGTACGAAAACGAAAGAGCAGATATTTCCTTTCATCATACCGAAGGAAAAACATATGTTCTTTTCAGTTTTCCAAACGAAACGCCTACCCGCTTAGATAAAATCAACTAAAACTGCAAGCTTTTTGACGTTATGCCAAAATATTTATTGCTGCTTATCCGGATTCAGATAAATAGAGGCGATCTGAAAATTAGCCAGCGGATCGGCAATAAAAAGCATCAGGTTAGGATTTTTGCTTTTAGGGGTAAAAATGTAAACCCAACCTTCAATAACCGGGATGGGCTGATGATCTGAGGGCCGCTCACCCATGCCATGCCGTAAGGCTATAAATTGGTAAGAACTAATGCCGTCACCCTGCACATCCGCCTTTTTAAAGAGGTCAGTAATTGAGCTAATATCCAGTGAGGGTTCCACGAGTGGTTTTAGCTGATCATACTGCTTACGCACCAGGCGGTCCATAAAAGCCTTGATATGGTTCTCTATTTCGGGCGTTTTTGCCAGGTATGAAGTTTTATAGCCGTAATCTGCCTGCGTTTTTCCCGCCGCCCTGATATTGACTTTATAATACTCCGGGGTCTTATTGTTTTCGCTTACATCATTACGATAAGCCATGTTAGCTGTTAGGTACGCATCTTTCAGCACTTCGGCACCCGTTGGGTTTCGGTTATCCAGATCAATATTAATGAGTCTTAAACTCCCTGTAGCGTTGCTTTGATGCAAGGTACTATCGGTAAAGCTAACTTTCTGCGCCCCGATGGTTTTCCGTATTTCATCATTTAAAGGATCGTGATGAACGCAGGAAGCAAGTAAAATTATTGCAGACAAGATAAGCGGGCTGATTTTCATATATACGTATTATCTATAAGAGCTAAACGCTTCGCCGCTGTTAGTGTTGTCGCCAAGCATTTTTTTTGAAGAAGGCCATGCGCAAGTTGCTGATAAGAATACCAACAATGATGCCGACAAGATTAAGAGAGCTGATTAAAACAAAAGCAAAGGCGACCTTTTGGGGCCGCCTTAGTTATTAATATTTTAAAAGCTAAAATTATTCGTTGATCGCTTTCACACCGGGAAGCTCTTTGCCTTCCATATATTCGAGCAATGCACCGCCGCCGGTTGATACGTAGCTAACATCTTCGGTGAGGTTAAATTTAGCTACGGCTGCTGCAGAGTCGCCGCCGCCGATCAGGGAGAAGGCGCCGTTTTCTGTAGCCTTTACTACCGCCTCGGCAATAGCTTTGGTTCCTTTTTCAAATTTCTCCATCTCAAAAACGCCCATCGGACCGTTCCAGAGAATGGTTTTTGATTCTTCCACAACCTTCGTAAAGGCAGCGATGGATTCTGGGCCGATGTCTAATCCCATCCAGCCGTCTTTTATATTGCTGTTTTGTGCGGTCTCGGTATTGGCATCATTAGAGAAAGCATCGGCAATGATAGAATCTGTAGGTAATAACAGGTTCACGCCTTTTTCTTTCGCTTTTTGTACCAGGCTATTGGCTAAGTCCAGCTTATCTTCTTCAACTAATGATTTACCAATGTTACCACCTTGAGCTTTTGCAAAGGTATAAGCCATACCGCCACCAATGATCAGGTTATCAACCTTCTCCAGTAAACGCTCAATCAGTAAGATCTTGTCAGACACTTTAGCGCCGCCCATAATAGCGGTAAACGGCTTAGCTGCACCGTTCAACACCTTTTCGGCATTGGCAAGTTCGCCGGCCATCAGGTAACCGAAATATTTAGCATTTGGGAAAAACTGAGCAATAATAGCAGTTGAAGCGTGAGCGCGGTGAGCGGTACCAAAAGCATCGTTCACATACACATCGCCCAAACGAGCTAACTTTTGGGCAAAGTCTTTATCTCCTTTTTCTTCCTCTTTGTAAAAACGCAGATTCTCTAGTAACAATACTTCACCCTTTTGCAGGTTCTTCGCTTTTTCAACAGCCTGCTCGCCGATACAATCCTCAGCAAACTCTACTTTCTGACCTAACAGATCAGATAGATGCGAAACAAGGTGTTTTAATGAATATTTTTCTGTAGGACCCTCTTTTGGTCTGCCCAGATGCGACATCAGGATCACTTCGCCACCATCATTCAATATCTTTTTGATGGTTGGTAAAGCTGCGGTCATCCGGTTATCGTCGGTGATATTATAATCCTTGTCAAGCGGAACATTAAAATCCACCCTGATCAGGGCTTTTTTCCCTGCAAAGTTTATTTGGTCAATCGTTTTCATGAGATTAAGTCAGCGTTTATTTGGGCTCAAATCTGTGAAATTAATTTTAAAAACTGAACGTAAATTTATAAAAGCTGTTTTTAAACCTCGCTTTATTGAATTTTGCAGTACATCACATAATGAGATCCAATGCCCTTTACCTCAAACTCATCTGAAATAATTTCGAAACCGACGCTCTGATAAAACTTTACGGCTCTTTTGCGGGCATTGCACCAAACATAATTTACTTTTTGTCCCCGCATATACACGATAGCAAAATTAACCAATTGATTGCCCAATCCCTTACTGCGGTACTTCTCAATAGTAGCCATGCCTCTTAACTGGTAGGCTTTACCACTATAACCATCATAATTAACGGGATGAAAAGATGCAACGCAAGCCAGCTCATCCCCCGCGTAATAACCCAAGTGAAAAGCATCGGGCGCATCATCATTTGGAAAACGGCATTCGTCATTAGTGAGCCGGCCTTCTCTCAACACCTCGTTTCGCACAGGTAATACCGCATCAGCCGCAATAAATTTTATCATAGTTCAAATATAGAAAGCTGTCTCTTTTTAAGGGAAACCATAAAAGCTTGTCTCCCCAAAAAAGGACAAGTCTGATTGCAATAGAATACAACACAAGTCACTAAAAGAAAATAAAATAACTAATAGAGAAATATTTTTAATCATGGAATAAGATTTGCATACACAGTAACATCTCTTTAATCTTTTCAACCCTTACATGAAATGAAAATTTATACCTTACCTGTACTCATTTTGGCATTGGCTACCGCGAGCTGTAAAAAAGACAATTCAGTCAGTCCGTCTCCACAACCTGCATCTTTATCAGGCACCACAAGCAACGGCTCCAGCAAAGTGCCTAACGGTCCGGACACCACAAAAAATGCGGTTAATTTCAAGGTCAACACGCAAACTGTAAAAACCTCCCTAAAAGACAGCACCCTCACTCTGCTGTATACCGAAAATGTAAACCTGGTGCTTAATGAGGCCGACTACTATTCGGCATGGTCGGTGCATCTGCAGGATGATTTCAGCAAATCAGCGTTGCAAAACTTTGATTACACTACGGTTAACTCATCCGGCATGACTACCCTGAACTGGGTGGACGATAACCTGAACAACATTTTGAACAAATCAATCGCCGATACGGTGATCAATAATATCAAAATGGTACGGGTGAATGTGGCGCGTAAGTATACATTCTTCAAAACCTATAAAGATGACGGAACGGCTGTTACTGCACAAAACACTGTTTTAAGCAAGCAAGGAGACGTAGTAAGTTATACTGCCAATTATTATATGCCTACCGGACTTACCAAAGCTTACTCCACATCTGTAAATATCACTTATACTAAATAACAGCTACAGAGACCCGATGCCAAATTGCAGCAGTGAGTTAGGATTGATACGTTCTTATTCTTTCTACCAGATCGGCTAAGCGACTTGAATAGCCCATCTCGTTATCATACCAGCCCACAACTTTGGTTAAGCCACCAACAACGGAGGTTAATTTAGCGTCGAAGATGCAGCTGTGCGGATTGTCTAGAATATCGGTTGAAACGATGGGGTCTTCGGTATATTCCAGAATATTCTTCATCGCACCGTCGGCTGCGATTTTAAAAGCCGTGTTGATCTCTTCTACTGTGGCCGACTTTTTAAGGCTGCAGGTAAAATCGGTCAGCGAACCGTTCAATACCGGAACACGTATCCCGGCACCGCCAAGTTTACCAGTCAAATGCGGAAAGATGGACGTGATAGCTTTGGCAGCCCCGGTAGTTGTTGGGATGATGGATGCCGACGCTGCCCTGGCCCTGCGCAGATCTTTATGAGGTGCATCGTGCAGGTTTTGGTCGCCCGTCATGGAGTGTACCGTGGTAATGTATCCGTCTACAATGCCCCAGTTATCCTCCAGTACTTTGACCATGGCAGCAACGTTATTTGTGGTGCACGAGGCATTTGAAATAATCGGCGCACTAAAATCAATGTTATTGTCATTTACGCCCAGCACCACCGTTGGTATATCTTTATCTCCCGAAGGAGCAGAAATGATCACTTGTTTTGCGCCCGCCGCCAGGTGTTGTTGTGCCCCGGTTTTTGAAGTAAAACGCCCGGTTGATTCAATAACCAGGTCAATATTCATTTGTCCCCATGGCAAGGCATACGGGTCACGTTCTGAAAGAACCTGTATTACTTTTCCGTCAATGATAAGGCTATTGTCGTCATGAGCTACTGAGCCTTTAAAACCAAGGTGTACAGAATCGTATTTAAACAGATGAGCAAGGGTGCCCGTGTCGGTAATATCGTTTATGGCAACAACCTCAACGGCGCTACGGCTCAATATATTTCTTAAAAAGATCCGGCCTATTCGTCCAAATCCGTTTATGGCTATTCTCATGACATTTCAGATATGATGTACAAAGCTATAAATAGCGATAACAGTGCAAAAGCAGAAGTATGATTTTTACGTGCTTTTGAAGGAGCCTCCTATAACACTATCCTGATAGTGAAAAAGACTGATCTATATAAATTGGGTTAGCTTTCTTAACGGCTTAAGTACTATAGCCATTATGGGAATGACAATACCATTATTACGCATGGCCCTTAGATCATTTGACCAAGCATTGAGCCTGTTGCCAAAGTTCTGGTTGCTCACACCGCCTTGCAGCATCTTAACCAACACCTTGCGTACATAACCCACTTTTATGTGCCGGGCATGAATAAAGCGCGACATCAGTTCATAGTCTGCAGCGGTACCAAAATTGAGTTTGTAGTAGCCATACTCTTCAAACAGCCTCTTTTTAGCATAAAAGGTAGGGTGAGGTGGCATCCATCCCCAGTTGAAGCGACCATGCCAGTAGGTGCCCGAACGCCATTTACGCAATACCTTATCTTCCTGATCAATATAGTCCAGGTCGCCATAAATCGCCTCAGTTTCTTTATTAGCAAAGGCTTCGGCCACTGCTGCGATAACCTGGTCGTCTGCCAGCTGATCATCGGCATTGATAATACCCACAACAGCGCCAGTGGCATATTTGATACCTTTGTTCATGGCATCGTAAATACCTTTATCAGGTTCAGATACTACCAGGCTTATCTTGTCCCGGTACTTATCAATTTCGGCCAAGGTAGTATCCTTTGAACCGCCGTCAATAATAATATACTCCAGGTTGGGATATTGCTGGCTAATCACCGATTCAACGCACCGGCTAATGGTTGCTGCGGCATTATACGTAACGGTGATAACAGATATTTTGATAGCGGCCACTTTATTAAAAATTAAATCTGATAAATTATTTACAAATATGTAATTTTGATACGTTCCGGCAATGGAAAATTAAATTATAGATACGTTTAATTGAATTATTTACAATAACTACCTTTACAAATACCCGCAGCCTTGAATAACAACTTAACAGCCATTGTTCTTACCTTTAACGAAGAGAAGAATATTGAGGAATGTCTACAGAGCTTACAGTCTTTAAACGCAGATATTTTTATTCTTGACTCGGGATCTACCGATCGTACACTGGAAATTTGCCGGCGCTTTACTTCTAATATTTTCGACCATCCGTTTACCAATTATGGGGCACAAAGAAACTGGGCGCTTCAAAATCTTCCATTCAATACAGAGTGGGTTATTAATGTTGATGCCGATCACCGGGTAACCGAAGGTTTAGCGCAGGAACTGAATGATATTTTAAGCAAACCCGTTGCTGAGGATATAAACGGCTTTTTGGTAAGCCGCAGAACCATGTTCATGAACAAGTGGATTAAACATGGCGGGCATTACCCAACTTATCATGCTATTATTTTCAAAAAAGGCTTTGGTTCTTGCGAAGATAAACTGTACGACCAGCACTTTAAGATTGAAGGCAAAACCGTTATTTTAAAGAACGATATTATTGACATTATTACCGATTCTTTAAACACATTTACTGCCCGTCACAACAAATGGTCTGATCTGGAGGCTCAACACCAGTTCTTTAAGCAGGACGAAGAAAAGCAAAATAACATCAGCGGCAGTTTAACAGGCAATCCCATCCAGAAACGCCGTTATATTAAAAGCGTTTACGAAAAGTTTCCGCTATTTGTACGGCCGTTTATCTACTATTTTATCCGCTACTTCATCAGACTAGGTTTTCTTGACGGAAAAGAAGGCTTGATCTTCCATTTTTTGCAGGGCTTTTGGTTTAGATTTTTAGTTGACGCCAAAATATACGAGCTACGCAAGCAACAGAAAAAGCGGTAGCCTTCGTTAATTAATTACAGGCTTGCAAGCCGCACGCTAAACAAAAATGAATGGATAGCAGGCAACAAAAATATACTACACTTATTCTTATTGTTCTTTCGGTACTGACTATCATTACCGGCGTTATCATATTTATTCATCCTCCGGCAATTTTCCCCGATCCAAGCTGGGGTTATCAAGTGCTCAAATCCATGCAGCATGGCGGTGGCTTTAATATGCGTATAAGCCCTGATCACGACAATATTGCGGCAAACTACCGAGAGTTTTTGAGCTGGTGGTCGCCAGGGCAATACCTCTTACCGCTGCTATTCAAAAGCATTTTTTCGCTTAACCTGGGTCAAACATCGGTAGTTACTATCACGGTTTGTGCTTTGATCGGCCTCTTCGGTTTTTACCAATTTTTTAAAAAGATAGGGTTCTCGGCTATTATCTCCGCCCTAAGCGTTGCTTTTATTGCCTGCCAGCAAGCATATGTAGCCCCTTACATTTTTTACAATGGCGGCGAAGTGTTGCTATTTGCTTTTGCAGGGTGGTTCCTCTATGGCTGTTTCAGCTTTGAAAGGGTAAATAACTGGAAACCGCTACTTTTTATTTTAGCCGCAGGATTAATCGGTTTCTTCTGCAAATCATCCTTTATGTGGATCTATGCTGCCGGCTTGCTTTGCCTGTGGATAAGGGTTTCGCAAAGCAGTAAAGAGATTGTTAAGTGGATCATTAACGGCATATGGATGGGTATACCGGCCGTTGCAAGTGTCGCCATTATATTTTTTGGGTACCTCTCGAGGGGACATAATCCTGCCTCACAATCTCATCACATCCGCCTGGCGCTGGAAACTTTTGCTTTTCCGCTGGCCTCTCCGGTTTTAGCTGGCTTCTCTGGCGATGATCTGGTGCATGGTCTGCTCTTTCACCCGGATGGCCCAATGTTCACGCCCAAGGGCACCATCCTCGTATTAATCGCCATGACTATTGTGAGCGTATGGCTCATGTATGTGCTGCTTAAATACGTTAGTAACAAAAATTACAGGCTCGTACTTGGTGTGTTTTACGGTGTGGCTTTCCTGTTCTTTAGTTATGCTTATCTGCGTCAACTGGCCATTTCTTACGAGGGCCGGCATTTCCGTATAGTGGGCTTGCTCATTGTGCCGGGCACATTATATCTGGTAAGCCGGGCCAAAGCTATTTACAAGGTTCTCTTCGGACTAACCTGGCTGTTTATTGCCATCACAAGCGTGGGCTTTTTGAGCCATGGGTATAAAGTTAATATCGACGAAGGCGTGCACGGTCCCTCCGGCCTTACGCAGCAGTTTATAGACCAGGAAACGCTTGACTTTGTATTACAGCAGGACAAACTGCACAGCGATGCCATCTTTGTTTTTGTAAGCCCGGATCTGGGATTAGAAATTAATCACTGCCGCTTTATAACGCTTGAACCTATTCGCAAACATAGCCACATTAACATGGACGACTATAGCTATAAAGGACACGCGGGCACTGTTTATATCGTTTTACCTATCGATTACCAAGGCGTAAGAGCCGGCATTATAGAGCGGGGATTTCGTGGCTATAGGAACTTTAAAAGAGCTTTGATCACCGATGATTATGTGGTGTTAAAGGCGGAGTAAAATAGATTTCCGCCGTAATAAAACTTTTGCTCTTTTATCTAATCAAATTCAGCATTTTCGAGAGAATTACCGATAAGAGTAATGATGCCTTTTTCTTGTGTCGAATCTTTTTCTTCCGACAGCATAGTATAAGTCACGATTATTATTACTTTTTCCCGCCTGCTATTATCTATCAACCTCCATGTAACTAGGGTAATTTCCTTATTACTTTCCACAGATTCAATACAATCAGGCTTAGTTAAAAGATATCCTTTTTTCGTAGTCGTATAAGGTCGGTTACCAGTTAAAGATTTTATATCTTCTTCGTTCGTTGTTTCTTCAGGATGTTTTGCAGTAATAATCTTAATACGTAACGTACTTTGAGAATTGGGATCATAGCAAGCTTCCTGCCCCCCCTGTTCAACGTCGTATACCCAATGGTCAGGAAGATATATGAATAAGTTTCTGTATCGATGTTTAACCAGACTTCCTTGCCATTTTTTAAATAAATTAAACATCCTGTAAATTAAAAATGATTTTTAACTCTATGCCGTTGAAAAAATCTATAGCAGTCGCTCGGTTGCAACCGAGTTACAAATATCATACAGCCTCAGGCCGACAAAAAAAGAAACGGCCAGAGGCCTTGCGATAGCGGTCACTCGGTCGCAACCGAGCGACTGCTGGGACTTTAAAAGAGCTTTGATCACGGATGATTATGTGGTGTTAAAGGCTGAGTAAGGCATTTTTGCTAAATACCCCTCCCTGCCCTCCCGAGGGAGGGAAGCTATTAGCGTTCGCTGACTACTCTAGGAATTTATCTTTTTCCAAAGCACATCTTTCAGCTCATCAATACCTTTTTGCGCTACCGATGAAATAAATACCGCCTCGATGCCTTCGGGTAATTCGGCTTTCATTTCTTGTTGCAGCTCATCGTCCAGCAAGTCGGTTTTGGTGATGGCCAGTACACGGGGCTTGTACATCAGTTCCGGGTTATATTCTTCCAACTCGTTAAGCAGAATGCTGTATTCTTCTTTAAGGCTACGGTTGGTGTCTGCCGGAATCATAAACAACAATACAGAGTTCCGCTCAATATGGCGCAGGAAACGTAAACCAAGACCCTTGCCTTGCGAAGCTCCTTCAATAATACCCGGTATATCTGCCATTACAAACGAGCGGTTATCGCGATAGGCCACAATGCCCAGGTTAGGTACCAGTGTAGTAAAGGCGTAGTCGGCAATTTCAGGTTTTGCGGCAGACATTACTGATAACAGCGTGGATTTACCCGCATTAGGAAAACCAACCAAACCAACGTCCGCCAAAAGCTTCAGCTCCAATATGTTCCACTCGTCCTGGCCCGGTTCGCCGGGTTGAGAAAACCGAGGTGTTTGTTGGGTAGACGTTTTAAAATGCCAGTTACCCAGTCCTCCACGTCCACCCGGAGTTAGTATGCGGGTTTCGCCGTCTTGTGTTATCTCAAATAATATCTCGTCAGTCTCCGCATTTTTGGCTACGGTACCAAGCGGCACTTCCAGAATCTCGTCCTTGCCGGTTCTTCCTGTTTTTAAAGCGCTGCCGCCCGGCTCACCATTTTCGGCTATTACGTGTTTACGGTATTTCAGGTGCAGCAAGGTCCAGAGTTGTGCATTGCCTTTTACAATAACATGCCCTCCGCGACCGCCGTCGCCCCCATCCGGACCGCCCTTGGCCGTATGCTTATCACGATGCAAATGAGAAGAACCTGCTCCGCCATGACCTGAACGGCAGTTTATCTTCACGTAATCAACAAAATTGGAGCCTTGAGACATATTTTATTTATTTGGGATTTCGGATTTTCGATTTCGGATTTCGTCCAATCAGGGCGATCGATTTCGGATTTATCCTTTCCGCTGTTGTAACTGATATTATAATTAAAAAATGCGAAACTGGTTTTGGCCAATTTCGCATTTGACATTTTAGACTATCGGAAACAGACCGGAAAAATCCGAAATCCCAAATCCGACATCCGAAATTAATAACGGTCCATCACAGCGCTGATCTCCTGGAAAATATCCTCGATAGATCCGATGCCGTTGATGCTGGTCAATTTATTTTGCTTTTTGTAGAAATCGGCTACAGGCGCAGTTTTTTCGTTGTATTCTTTAATGCGTTTGCGAATGATCTCGGGGTTGGCGTCATCCGGACGACCTGAAGCTTGTCCACGCAATAAAAGGCGTTGTTCCAGTTCCTGGTCGTTAACCTCCAGTGCAATCATGCCCGAAATTTGCTTGCCTTTACCAGCCAATAATTTATCAAGCGCTTCTGCCTGGGCTACAGTACGGGGAAAACCGTCGAAAATAAAGCCTTTAGCGTCTTTGTTGGCATCAAGCTTATTGCTGATCATGCCGATCACTACCGCATCCGGTACTAAAAGTCCCTGATCCATCAGTTTTTTTGCTTCCAGACCAAGTTCGGTGCCGTTAGCTATTTCACTCCTTAACAGATCGCCGGTTGAAAGGTGGATTAAACCGTACTTTGCGATAATGTTTTGCGATTGTGTACCCTTCCCTGCTCCGGGCGGACCAAACAGTACTAAGTTCAGCATGCTGTGATACAAAATTTAAAAAGCCTTTCTGTAAAAAACGGAAAGGCTCAATTTAGTTGGTGGACTTGAAGGGAGTCGAACCCCTAACCTTCTGATCCGTAGTCAGATGCTCTATCCAATTAAGCTACAAGTCCAATATTTCATTTGGAGAGGCTACCGGTATTTTTCGGTGCAGTATCCCTTCCAAAACGGAATGCAAAAATAGAATATCTTTTTAATCCGTCCTAATATTTTTTGAAATTTACTTCAATTTTTCTGCAATTACTTCAAATTCAACAGGATCTTTTTATCAGCCCAGCTACTTCTACGGCGAATGCGGCACGATTTTACTCGCATTACCACCAAGCTTAATTCGTCAGGTTGGGTCTGTCTATTTTCATAACCAAAAGTAAAACTCAGTCATTCAATACATTGCGGCACATCTTTTGACATTTATATCAAAAATTAAACATACCTTAATACCGTCGTTCACCTTACCAGCTCCCTCCTACCATGAAAGCAGTAATCATTACGCAACCGGGACCTCCGGATGTATTACATTTTGCAGACCGCCCCGAGCCTGTTCCAGGCCCAACAGAAGTATTAATCAAAGTTGCCGCAGCGGGTGTTAACCGGCCAGACGTAGCGCAACGCAAAGGACAATACCCGCCCCCACCAGGCGCATCTGTTGATATTCCCGGATTAGAAGTTTCTGGCACTGTAGTCGAAGTCGGCTCCGAGGTTAAACGCTGGAAACATGGCGATCATGTTTGCGCGCTTTTAACAGGCGGCGGCTACGCACAATACTGCGTAGCACCGGAAGGCCAGTGCCTGCCTGTACCTAATAATATGCTCCTGCTGGAAGCAGCGTCTCTGCCCGAAACCTTTTTTACTGTTTGGAGCAATGTTTTTGACCTGGGCAGATTTAAGCCCGGAGATCAGGTATTAGTACATGGCGGAAGCAGCGGCATTGGAGTAGCTGCCATACAAATGGTGAAAGCTATGGGAGGCACAGTATACGTAACCGCAGGGTCGGAGGAAAAATGCACATTCTGCGAACATCTTGGCGCCACTAAGGCCATTAATTACAATACCACCAATTTTAAAACAGCCATTCTCGAGGCAACCGGTAATCGCGGCGTTAATCTGATCCTCGACATGGTTGGTGGTGATTATACGGCTGACAATATTGCTTTACTTGCCACCGAAGGGAGGCTCGTACTCATCAATACCATGAGAGGCCGCAACACGGAGATTGATTTGCTTCCCATTATGCACAAACGACTTACCATCACCGGCTCTACATTGAGGCCACGGGATGTAGCTTTTAAAAGCGAAATAGCTCATAACCTTGAAAAGCATATCTGGCCGCTGCTTAATTCGGGCAAGATCAAACCTGTAATACACGAAGTGTTTCAGGCTGCTAACGCTGCCAAAGCACACCAGCTGATGGAAGAAAGCAGCCACATGGGAAAGATCATGCTGAGCTTTGAAGGGCTCTAAAACAAAAAAAGCGCGGCACCTATCATTAAAATGAATCGGTGCACGCGCCACTACGGATTGGCTGGTAGTTAATTTATCTGCGAAACATCTACCGGCAATAGCACTGTTCCGTATGTCTTATTGATAGCACTGATAAACTGATTAGCCTCAAGCGCATATCCTTTCGGTGTTAAGTGAATACCATCGAGCGAAAAAACACCGCCTGTCATAAAATCTGCTGTAAATTTTATACCATTAACGGTTAAGCCACTCTGCTTAAGCTCATTGAGATAAGCATTGGCATCAAACACCGCCAAACCTTTAGCTGTTGCTATACTTTTAATAGCGGTATTATATGAGAGAATAAAGTTTTTGATGATGAAAACTTCATTCTGGTCCAGTACATACTGATTATCAATTGGTGCAGCTGGGCTGAGGCCGTAAGGCTGCATTCCTGCCGAAGTAGACACTAACTGGCCTATCTTAGCTGGCGAAAAGTTTAACAGAATAAGGTCACTTGTAGTAGCCAAACGAACTGTATAGGTTTGGTTAACCGGCCCCGAACCGGTGCTTGCCTTAATATAAAGACCTTTAACGGTAGGGTTCACTTTTTGAACAGTTTGTAACAGGCTGTTCACGGTAACAGTATTAAAGAAAGGCAATGCCGTAACATCAGGAATGGTAGCTACCACGCCCTTTTGTCCGTTTGCGGTCAACTTGGTAATGAGTGATTGATAAACGTTTTGAAAAACATCTTTATCCGTTACTGTACCACTTGCGGCACCCGCTGTTGCATATTGTAATACATCATTATTACCTAACCAGCAAGAGAAGAATGTATAGGGCTTAGCAGTTACAAAATCAAGATAACTGGTTGTATTGTTAGGTGCGTTATTGGGCAGCAAACGCTCGAAATAGCCATTCAGGTTACCATATTGTGTATTGTTAATATCTGTAAGCCTGATACCAGATACGCCGTAATTATTGATTACACCGCCAGCGTATTTGTTATAGAGCGTTACGCTTCCATAATTGGCTACATTAACGGTGCCTCTTACCGCAAGATTGCTAGTTACCCTTGTAATATTAGGTGTACCATCGGCATTGTAGCCGCTTAAGGTAAGATAGCCCGAGCCGTTAGCCTCACTTGCTCCAAATAGCGGTTGAGCAAATGCACCGCCGCCTGCAGAAACCATCTGCTTAGCCATTAAGGCCGGAAAAGAAGCCTGCTGGCCACTAAGGTAAAGGCCGTCATTAGCGTAACCCGCCGTCTGCGAGTCGCCGATGGAAATAAATCTGGAAAAATCAACCGAGCTCTTACCTTCGTTTTGCGAAGTAGAAACGGTACCCGAGCCTTTTACAACAGGAGTGGGTAAAGATGAAACGTCCGGTTTACAGGCCGCAAATAAGGCGAGCAACGGCAAAAACTTCAACGGTTTATAGAAACACTTCATGAGGAGCAGCTTAAATCCCTTCTAATTTTTCTTTCTGACACTATAACTCTATACTGCAATAAGGACGGCTAATAAGCCGCAGTATTTATAACTGTGAAGTTTTACGCAATTTTCTGTGATAGGTTACACTAACCCCTTTAAAAATATTTATATAAGTGTTTATTTATCCGGCAATAAACATTAACTTTGCGCCTCAAAATAACGCGCTCTTAAACGTGCGCGCGGTAACAGGTATAGAAAAAAATTAAATTACGAGCTTTATATATGCCAAACATTGGAAAAATCTCACAGATCATCGGTCCGGTAGTTGACGTAAGCTTTGGCGATGATGCACATCTTCCTAAAATTTATGACGCCTTGCAAATAACCAAGGACAATGGCCAAAAAATTGTTTTAGAAGTACAGCAGCATTTAGGCGAAGACAGAGTACGTGCAATAGCAATGGACTCAACTGATGGTTTGCTACGCGGAATGCCTGTTTTAGACATGGAGTCTCCTATCAAAATGCCTATCGGCGAAGAGATCAAAGGCCGTGTATTCAATGTTGTGGGCGAAGCAATTGACGGTATCCCTTCATTAGATACTTCAAATGGTCGTCCAATCCATAATGCCCCTCCAAGATTTGAAGACCTGTCTACCGAAACTGAAGTTTTGTTTACAGGTATCAAAGTAATCGACTTATTAGAGCCTTACGCAAAAGGTGGTAAGATCGGATTATTTGGTGGTGCCGGTGTAGGTAAAACCGTATTGATCCAGGAGCTGATCAACAATATTGCAAAAGCATATTCAGGTCTGTCTGTATTTGCCGGTGTGGGTGAGCGTACCCGCGAAGGTAATGACCTTCTCCGCGAAATGCTTGAATCAGGCATCATTAAATATGGTGAAGAATTTATGCATTCAATGGAAAAAGGCGGATGGGATCTTTCTAAAGTAAATGCTGAAGATTTAAGAGATTCAAAGGCTACCTTCGTGTTCGGTCAGATGAACGAACCTCCAGGTGCCCGTGCACGTGTAGCGCTTTCAGGCTTAACTATCGCTGAATATTTCCGTGATGGTGATGCAGAAGGCAAAGGCCGTGATATCCTTTTCTTCATCGATAATATCTTCCGTTTCACCCAGGCAGGTTCAGAAGTATCTGCGTTGTTAGGCCGTATGCCTTCAGCGGTAGGTTACCAGCCAACACTTGCTACTGAGATGGGTATGATGCAGGAGCGTATTACTTCAACCAAACGCGGTTCAATTACTTCAGTACAGGCCGTATACGTACCTGCTGACGACTTGACTGACCCTGCGCCAGCTACTACATTTGCCCACTTGGATGCAACAACCGTACTTTCACGTAAAATTGCCGAGTTAGGTATCTATCCTGCTGTGGATCCGCTGGATTCAACTTCACGTATCCTTAGCCCTGCAGTTTTAGGCGACGAGCATTACAACACTGCTCAACGCGTAAAAGAAATTCTGCAGCGTTATAAAGAACTTCAGGACATTATCGCTATCCTTGGTATGGACGAGCTTTCTGAAGAAGATAAACTGACTGTATCGCGCGCTCGTCGTGTTCAGCGTTTCCTTTCTCAGCCATTCCACGTTGCCGAGCAGTTCACCGGCTTAAAAGGTGTATTGGTTGACATTAAAGATACCATCAAAGGTTTCAACATGATCATTGACGGCGAAGTTGACGAATATCCTGAAGCAGCCTTCAACTTAGTTGGTTCTATTGACGACGCTATCGAAAAAGGTAAAAAACTGTTAGCGGAAGCGAACAACTAATTCAGATATGAGATATTAGACATGAGATGTGAGATTAAGGCCTGAGCCGATTTTTCACATCTCATGCTACAAAAAATAAAAAGATAGGAGATTGAAATTTGAGAAAGGAAATCTTCGTCTCATATCCCACATCTCACATCTTAAATCTAATCAACAAATGACATTAGAAATACTTACTCCCGATCAAAAAGTGTACGAAGGCGAAATAACTTCGGTTACGGTACCTGGCACTATGGGATCATTTGAAATTTTAGACAACCACGCTGCCATCATATCTACTTTAGAGGATGGCAAATTGACAGTACGCGCCGGTGGTAAACAGGACGTATTTTTAATTAAAGGTGGTGTTGTTGAGGTTTCAAATAATAAAGTAATGGTACTGGCCGAAGGCATCAGACACCGTTAAGAGACTTTCAATTTTAAAGACAAACGGGGCTGCTCAATTTTTTGGGGCAGCCTTTTTTGTTGCCTGCTATTTTCTATTTTTTGTCTGAACTCGAATAAGGAATTAACCAAATGGCTAGAATTAGAAGATGGACTGGCTTGGGCCGAAGTATAAAGTTCAATATAGGGACACAGCAACAAAGCCTTTTCTACAGTATCTTTATATTTCATTAAAAAAACTTCAATTGCATGCAACCAAATTAACCAAAGTTTCATCTTCCTTTTAAATGGCGTTTTTAAAACCTAAATACACGATTGAGGAGCTGATTGTGAGATGCAGATCCGGAGAGCGCAAAGCGCAGGAAATGCTGTATAAGCAGTTTGCTTCAAAAATGTTTGGGGCTTGTTTGAGATACGCCGTGGATAAAACGGAGGCTGAAGATATGTTGCAGAACGGGTTTATAAAGGTGTTTCAAAAAATCAACGATTATCGTGGCGAAGGTTCTTTTGAAGGATGGATAAGGCGCATTATGGTACACAGTTCCATTGAATATTATCGCAAACACCACAAAATGATGGTGGTTGAACTGGAAGAATCGGGGCATGATACACCTGTAAACGCTGTGGCTACACAGAACTTGGATAGCAAATACCTCCTTCAACTTATCCAGCAGCTTTCGCCGGGCTACAGGATGATATTTAACCTGTATGCTATCGAAGGTTACTCGCACAAGGAAATAGCCGAAATAGTGGGCATTACAGAAGGAGCATCTAAATCGCAGCTCTCCAGGGCGAGGGCCATATTAAAAGAAAAGATCATCAAACTTGAAGGAGCCAATTATGAATATGCAGGATAAAGAAATTGACGAATTATTCAGCGGGCAACTGGCCAACTTTGAAATGCAGCCATCACCCAGCGTATGGAACAAAGTGGCAGCCGGATTGGATAACAAGCGTTCAAAAAAACACATTGGGCCATTGTTGGCTATAGCGGCAAGCGTAGTGGCTTTATTAACGGTAGGCGTTTTATTCCTGAACAAGAAAACTGATACCGGTAAGGCAGGGCAGCATAACAATATCGCAGTGATCAGGAAGGGCACGGAGCCGACTACGATGGCTCAAAACAATGAACAAGCTATAAAACAATCAGCACCGGCAATTCAACAGCATATGGCAACGGCAGTTTCATCAGCTCCCGTTATCGCGAAGGCTGCCAGTCCAACTAAATCGGGGCTGATCAAACAGCCAAAGAGTGTGGTGTCTTCACCCTCTGCTACCCCACAAGTAACAACACAGGCCGTGAGTGTCGACGAACAGGAACAGCAGCAACAAGTACTGGCCGCCTCAGTAGTTCAGCGTAAAACGGATGTTTCTAAACCCGTCGTGCCAGATATTACGCTCAATACCGCAGTCGCTCAGCCTGAACAAACCGATAACACGTCGGTTGTATCAACTACAACTCAGGTAAGCAACACGATTAAACCGAAAAAGCGGGGAATCCGCAGCTTTGGCGATATGGTAAATGCAGTAGTAGCAAAGGTTGATAAAAGAACCGATAAGGTGATTGAGTTTAGCAATACGGACGACGATGAGTCAACCATAACCGGGCTTAACCTCGGCATTGTGAAAATAAAAAAGGAAAAATAATCTTCGATCTAAATATACCCACAACATGAAAGCTTTAATATTTGCCGCGTTACTAAGCGCGACGGCCATAAGTGCGTTCGCACAGCAAGATACCACAGCGAAAACAGATACAGCAACCGATAAAGGCGTTAAATTTTCGCTTGGTACCGGAGAAGATGCCACCCGCTTTGAACTGCATAAAAAAAACAAACATACTCACGATATAGATACCACCGCAGACCGCCGTGCCATGCATAAAGCGCCTGGTTTCTCCTTCGGCATTACGGTGGCCAGAATTGACCTGGGTTTGGCTACGCTGGTTGACAACGGGAGCTTTACCCTGTCGCAGAACAACAACTTTCTTCGTTACCGGTCGTGGAAAACTATAAACGATGGCTTCGATGTTATCCAGTTTGGTTACCGTTTTAACAGCACATTCAAAATCTATGTGTCTGGCGGTTTCGACTGGACGTTGATTCGGCTGCGTGATAATATTACCATTCAAAAGAGCGACGATATGAGCGCCCTGCATTATACGGTCGACAATATTGATTACAGCAAGAACCGCTTTTCGGCAAGTTACCTGCGCATTCCACTATCCTTTGATTTTCGCAGCCATGATGACAGCCGGGGCAAAAAGTTCCATTTTGTAGCCGGGCCTGATATTGGCTTACTGCTCAATGGTCGCGTTAAGCAGATCAGCGATGAGCATGGCAAGCAGAAGTTTAACGATGACTATCACTTTACCAAGATGCGGTACGGCGCATTTGTACGCGTAGGCTACGGCGCATGGGGCATATTCGGCAAATATTATTTCAACGATATGTTTGATACCGAAGCACAAAAGGGCCTTAAAAACTTTTCTTTTGGAATTATGTTAGGTTTTTAATCAACCCTCAATTATAAAGTTTAGAATGGAAAGCTACCTGCAAGGGTGGCTTTCCTTGTTTTATGTATATTTAGCGCCTTATGGGTAACTCATTTTTAGAAGCAGTAGCAATAAGCCGCCTGTATCCGGGTAAACAGCTGGCTGGCGTAAAAAAGGCAAGTCTGAGCATTGAACCAGGCAAGATAACTGCTATTATAGGCGAAAGCGGTAGTGGTAAAAGCACATTGCTCCGGCTACTATACGGCTTGCTTTCGCCCCAGGAGGGTGTTGTGACCTTTAAGGGTGAGCGCATATGGGGACCAGAAGAAAAGCTGATTCCCGGCCACGACGCCATGAAAATGGTTACCCAACAAACCGATAACTTGAACTTGCACGCTAAGGTATGGGACAACGTTTCGGCCTTATTACCTTCAACCGACGTAAAATTTAAGCAGGAACGATCTGAAGAAGTGCTCATGCAACTCAATATGATGAAGCTGGCCGATAAAAAGGTAGCGGAGCTTAGTGGCGGCGAAAGGCAGCGGGTGGCCATAGCACGCGCGCTGGTAACCAAACCAGAAGTGCTGCTGCTGGATGAGCCGTTTAATCAGGTTGATACCTCCTTTAGGGAAGGCCTACAGCAGGATATCCGCAATGTTGTAAAACAAACCGGCATAACGGTGGTGATGGTATCGCATGATCCAGGTGAGGTGATGTCGATGGCGGACCACTTAGTTGTGTTCAGAGCCGGGGAAATCTTAGAAACGGGCGATCCAAAACAGGTTTATCTACACCCGCAACATCTGTATACGGCCCGATTATTAACAAACTGTAACATATTAAATCAGGAAGAAGCGCAACACCTCAAGATCAAGGTTGAAAAGGAATGTGTCGTGATCTACCCCGAGTGGATAGAGATTATTCCCCGGTGGTCAAGTAAGGATTGGGAGATTAAACAGGTACTTTTCAAGGGGTTTTATGAGGACCTGCTGGTTCAGAAAGATAACCTCATTTTAAGGGTGATCACCCAGCAATGCGAAAAATTTTCGGTGGGCGATAAGATCAGCCTCAAGATTAATCGTTGCTTGCATTTCTAGCCTGTTGCAGGGCAGTGCGCCTGCTGGCTATAATCTTCTTGCGGTGCTGCATACCCCAGTCGCGCAGTTCATTCATTACTTTGTCCAGGCTTCTGCTGTAGGGCGTGAGTTCATAGGTTACGGTAACGGGCGTAGTGGCATATACCTTACGCTCCACAAACTCATTTAACTCGAGTTCCTTTAATTCTTTAGATAATATCTTCGGTGTTATTTCACCCAAAACCTTTTGGAGCTCATTAAATCGCTTTGGGCCACTACTCAAGGCGATAATAAGCGGAAGCTTCCATTTACCACTCAGAACGTATAGTGCGTCTTTTACGGCACCTACGCTGGCTTGACACGCCTCTGAAGAATGAACTATTTCCTGCTCTGTTGTTTCCATTTTTATCACAGTATCCAAAAGGATAGTACTATCCTTTTGGATACTAATATCTTTCGGATAGTAAAGCTACTTAATTTTGATGAGATAAAAATTGAGCAAATGAAATCGATCAAAATTACTTATTGGATTACAACTGTGATTGTTGCCGGGATGATGGCTCTTTCGGCCTTCTTTTACTTTACTAAACCTGAGTTGATTCAGGCTTTCCGTCATTTAGGTTTTCCTGACTACTTCAGAATTGAATTAGCAGTGGCCAAATTGATAGGAGCGGTTCTATTACTTGCGCCGGTTGGATCACGGATAAAAGAATGGGCTTACGCCGGCTTTGCTATCACCTTTGTTTCGGCTTTTATTGCACATACAGCATCCGGCGATCCTATGTCGAACCGGATGGGACCGGCTATCTTTTTGTTACTATTAATTGTCTCTTATATCACCTATCACCGACAAAAGAAAGTCAAAGCCGAGTCGCAGCCGGTAGTTTTGTAAAAGAGCAAAAAAGTCAGGGGGGTTAAAAAGTCAGCGCCCTCTATGTCTCCCTTGTGACCTGCGGTTTATTTTTAACCACTGAGACCGCCAAGAAGACACGGAGGGCGCTGAGTATAATATTCTGAGAAGTTAAATCAAACCAGATACTCAAACAATGTTTGGTCCCGGTTTACTTCGATCACATCAAACCGATGGGCTTCCATACGTTTGAGTAAGGCAGGATAGTCGTCAGCTGATTTTAGCTCGATGCCTACCAAAGCCGGGCCGCTTTCGCGTTCCGTCTTTTTGATAAACTCAAAACGGGTAATATCATCATGCGGGCCAAGTACATTGTTCACGAACAATTTTAATGCACCGGGGCGCTGCGGAAAACGCACGATAAAGTAGTGTTTCAATCCTTCATAAAGCAGTGATTGCTCCTTGATATCCTGCATGCGGTCAATATCGTTATTGCCGCCGCTCACAATACATACTACCTTTTTGCCTTTGATCTTTTCTTTATAAAGATCGAGCACGGCAACAGACAAGGCGCCTGCAGGTTCTACTACAATGGCATCCTCGTTGTATAGCTTCAATATTGCCGAACAAACTTTACCTTCAGGTACCAGCAACATATCGTCCAACAGTTCCTGACAAAACTGGTAGGTAAGCTCCCCTACCCGCTTAACTGCAGCACCGTCAACAAAACGATTGATCTTATCCAATGTTACCGGCTCGCCTGTGTCTAATGCTTTACGCATAGAAGGTGCACCTTCTGGCTCAACACCAGCCAGCAGAATACCAGGGCGGTGCTGTCTGAGATAGCTACCGACACCGGCTGCCAAGCCCCCGCCGCCAATTGGAATGATCACTGCCTCTACATCGGGCAGATCCTCCAAAATTTCAACGCCTACCGTTCCCTGGCCTTCAATAATGTCAAAATGATCAAAAGGCGGAACAAAGGTCATGTCATGTGCCTCGGTATAAGCCAGTGCTTCGCGAAGGCAGTCGTCAAAAGTATCGCCGGTAAGTACAATTTCCACGTTACCGTTGCCGAACATCTGCGTTTGCTTTACCTTTTGATTGGGGGTAATTTCGGGCATAAAGATTACGCCGTTAATACCCATCTTTTTGCATGAAAAGGCTACCCCTTGTGCATGGTTACCGGCACTGGCACAAACTACACCCTTGCTTAACTGCGTGGCGTCAAGCTGACTGATCAGATTATAAGCTCCTCTCAATTTATAAGAACGCACTACCTGCAGGTCCTCGCGTTTGAGGTAGAGCTCACAGTTATATTTTTCAGATAAACCGGCATTATATTCAAGCGGCGTATGGCGCACAACGCCTTTAAGCCGTTTGCTTGCCGATTGAAAATCCAGTTGATGTTTAAATGTTTCTACGTCCATCATTACTCCTTTACTAAACGATACGCAACCAGGCTCAGCAGGTCTTCATCGTTGATATCCAGTTTACGGTCTGCAAGCTCTAAAAAGCGCTTGTAGGTTTCATTCAGTTCCTCTTTATTGAGGTTGTGGCCCAGACGGTCAAGGTGATATTTCAACGCGTGGCGTCCACTACGTGCGGTAAGCACAATACTTGCACTTGGGAAACCAACATCCTCTGGTCTGATGATCTCGTAATTTTCACGATTTTTAAGGAAGCCATCCTGATGAATACCAGAGCTATGTGCAAAAGCATTTGCACCTACGATCGCCTTATTCGGCTGAACCGGCATACGCATTTGTGTACTTACCATGCGGCTCAATTCATAGATCAGTTTAGCGTTGATATTGGTATGTAAGCCCAGGCCCTGATGCGTTTTCAGGATCATGACGACTTCCTCAATAGAAGTATTGCCTGCACGTTCACCGATACCGTTAATAGTGCCTTCGATCTGACGTGCACCATTTTGCAAACCCGCTACTGAGTTAGCAGTGGCCAGGCCAAGGTCATTATGGCAATGCACAGAGATGATGGCCTTATCAATATTTTTAACGTTTTCTTTCAGGAAACGGATCTTACTGCCATATTGATCGGGCAGGCAATAGCCGTTGGTATCTGGAATATTTACTACAGTTGCGCCTGCCGCAATAACAGCCTCAACCATTTTAGCCAGGAACTCAATGTCTGCACGGCCAGCATCCTCGGCATAAAACTCAATATCCTCAACCGACTTTTTAGCATATTTAACAGCCTCAACCGCACGCTCTAAAATCTCTTCGCGGGTACTGTTGAATTTATACTTAATGTGCATATCAGACGATCCAATACCGGTGTGGATACGAGGTCTCTTAGCAAATTTCAAAGCATCAACAGCCGCATCAATATCACCTTTGTTGGCGCGGGTAAGGGCGCAAACAATCGGTTCGGTTACAGCTTTGGAAATTTCAACCACGCTCTGGAAATCGCCGGGACTGGATATAGGAAATCCCGCCTCGATAATATCAACACCCAGTAACTCCAGTTCATGGGCAATCTCAATTTTTTCTGGAGTAGTTAATTGGCAGCCCGGTACCTGTTCACCATCACGCAGGGTGGTGTCAAATACATAAACGCGGTTTGGATCGTGTAACATACTTTTTTAGATTTTAGATGTGAGATATTAGATTGAGATAATCCGCTCTCACATTTCTGTTTTATGTTAAATTAGTTAGCTTACTATTTTTTATTTCCTATCACTATTAGATACCCGTCTCAAATCTAATATCTAATATCTCAAATCTTGTTCAATCAGATATGTGTCTCAAATCTCATATCTAACGTCTCATATCTATCTATTTAACGGCTATAAATCTTAACCGTTTATAGTCCGCATACCATTGGCCATTTTCGTTGTAATCAGGCTCCAGGATCGCGGTGATCTCATTCAGCATTTGCTGTTTATCAGCTTCAGGTATTCCCTGAAAATACTGCGAACCAAACATGTTGATCCACTTTGTTACACCTTCGTCACCATCCTGAAGTGGTGTTTTCCGGTCAAAATGAACCGCATATACTACTCTGAAACCATGCTCTTCCAGTCGACTGGTATATTCACCCAATGATGGGAAGTACCAGATCCTGGTATCAGCCTCTTCAAGATAGCCGTGCTCCTGCAGTACTTTCTTCGTGGCTGCAATAAGCTTCTCTACATTGCCTTTGCCGCCCATTTCTGCAACAAAACGTCCACCGGGGCGAAGGCTGTCATAAACGCATTTCATCATACTGTCCTGATCCTGCACCCAATGCAGCACGGCATTGGAAAAAACAGCATCAAAAGGTTGATCAAAATGAAAGTTCGAAGCATCAGCCACGGCAAAACGAACATCAGTGTAATTACCCTTGGCCTGTTCAATCATTTCTGGCGAAGCATCGATGCCAACTACATCGGCACCTAACTTCTGGATTTGATCGGTGAGGTAACCTGTACCACATCCCAGGTCGAGGATACGCTCATCGGCTTTTACGTCCAATAATTCAACCAGGTTCTCGCCAAATTGAAATACAAAGGCATGTTTCTGGTCATATAGGTCAGCGTTCCACTTCATGTTTATTTTGATTATACCGATTATAATCAATGATTTCACCAATTATTTTTGATGATTTCACTGATTAGTGAGGAGCTTGCTTCGTCGTCCTCCTCGCAATGACAATATTTAAAATATACTTTCCTAACGTCATCCTGAACTTGTTTCAGGCCCCCCCAGGACAAGCTGCCTACATGTGAGGTGCCGAAACAAGTTCGGCATGACTTGGATTTATTTTTTTCCTCCTCGCAATGACAACATATTACCTTTTACCTGTCGCTTTAAGCTTTCACCTTTACTTGCAAATATTCCAGCACCTTTTTGCCCATGGCATCGGTGCCTAATATTTTAGCTTTATCGGTATTTGCATCAGCGATATCGCCGGTGCGGTAGCCGTCTTTCAGCGCCTGATCAATAGCGGTAGTAATACGTTTAGCTTCTTCTTTCAGCCCGAAACCGATCTCCAGCATTAAAGCTACAGACAGGATGGAAGCTAACGGGTTAGCCCGGTTCTGACCGGCAATATCATGCGCTGAACCGTGGATCGGTTCAAAGAAGCCGGTACCATCACCAACGGAAGCTGAGGCTAACATACCCATTGAACCGGCAATTTGCGAAGCCTCGTCAGTAAGGATATCACCGAACAGGTTAGCGGTTAATACCACGTCAAACTTTTTAGGGTTTTTAACAAGTTGCATGGCCGCATTGTCAATAAACATATGCTCCGTTTCAACTTCAGGATATTCTTTAGACAACTCCTGTACTACTTCGCGCCACAGGCGTGATGCTTCCAGAACGTTAGCTTTGTCTACTGAGCAAAGTCTTTTAGTACGCGCTTTAGCTGCTTCATAAGCTTTGCGCGCGATTCGTTCCACCTCATAACGATGATAGATCATGAGGTCAGACGCAGTATTACGATCCTCGCTGCGTTTCTTCTCGCCAAAGTAAACGTCGCCGGTCAATTCACGAAAGAACAGAATGTCCGTACCGCGTAATACTTCGGGCTTCAGGCTTGAAGCATCCAGCAGTTCATCAAAAAGCATGATAGGGCGCAGGTTAGCATACAAGCCAAGTTCCTTACGGATCTTTAATAAGCCCTGTTCCGGTCTAACTTTGGCCGTTGGGTCGTTATCATATTTAGCATGTCCTACGGCGCCAAACAAAATGGCGTCGCTGGCTTTGGCTTTGGCAAGTGTTTCATCGGGCAGCGGGTTACCTGTCGCTTCAATGGCCACGTGGCCCATTAAGGCTTCATCAAATGTAAATTCGTGTCCAAACTCTTCGCCAATCTGTTCTAAAACAGCTTTCCCCCAGGTTGTCACTTCGGGGCCTATACCATCACCAGGTATTACTAATATGTGTTTTTTAACTCCCATTTTGTTGTTTTATATTTCATTGGATCAGGGGTATCAGACTCGTCCTCTTACGTCGTTCAACCTCATGATCATCATTGTTGCTTCTGTTGTTATCCAGTTATTGTAATCCTTAATTGCCTGCAGGCGGGACTGGTTATCGATATATCCCTCGTCACTGATCTGTTTCATCGCTGCTACCTTCGACCAAATGCCTGCCCTGGCTATGAAGTTGTTGTCTTCGCTTTTATAAGTTTCGTCGGCCTTCAGTACCTGTACGGCTTGAAAGCTTGTTTCTTCAAATAATCGCTGCAAATCATCAGCAATTCTATTATTCATCCCCGCATCGGCCCGCCATTGTAAGAAAGCACTATAAAAAGTCCTCATGCTTTCGGGCGGTTCAGGTTGCCAGGTTAGCGCTTCATGGTTATAATCCAAAACAGAAACCATTCCACCCGGCGCCAGCATCGCTTTAAATTTGAGCAACGCTTCTTTTGGGTTACTAAGCCACTGCAATGTTCTTGCCGAAACAATCAGGTCGAACTTTTCTTCTGTTTCAAATTCAAAAAGATCAGCATGGATCAGTTTTAAACTTGGCACGTCAGCATAAGTCTTTTTACCACTCTCGATAAAGGAAGCAGTATTGTCAATACCAATTACCGATCCGGATGGGCCCACATAAGCGGCTATTCCTTTTGAGATAGCTCCTGTTCCGCAGCCAACATCCAGTACTTTTAACCCTTCTTTCAGTACCGGGATCAAGGTTGAATAATCAGCCTCAAGGCTCCGGTCGTCAAATATTTTTGTTGAATCCCGGCTGTCTCTTTCAATATGTTTATTAGTTGTTAGTATATAGAGGCAGCCGGGATATTATTTAATTAAAATGCCTTGTGTTGTTCGTACTCCACAACCTTCTCCGTGTTGCTCAGGATATAGTCGATATCGTCATAGCCATTGATCAGGCAAGCCTTTTTATAAGGATTGATCTCAAAGCTTTCCTGTTCGCCTGTGCTCACAATTTTAATGAACTGATTTTGGAGGTCGATCTCAACTTCGGCAGTGTGATCCGCGAAAACAGCGTCAAAGATCTTCGCCAGAAAAGCTTCGCTTACCTGTACCGGAAGTAAGCCATTGTTTAAAGCATTACCTTTAAAAATATCAGCAAAGAAGCTGCTTACCACCGCATCAAAGCCATAATCAGAAATGGCCCAGGCAGCGTGCTCACGGCTACTGCCGCAACCAAAGTTTTTGCCGGCTACCAGGATCTTTCCTGAATAGATGGGATCATTTAGGATGAAATCCGCTTTAGGATTATCGTTCTCATCGAACCGCCAGTCGCGGAAAAGGTTATTACCAAAGCCCTCACGAGTAGTAGCCTTCAGGAACCTCGCCGGAATGATCTGGTCGGTATCTATATTTTCAATCGGCAGTGGTACAACACTGCTCTTGACGTGCTTAAATATCTTGGTCATATTATTTTTTGTCTTGAACCCGAATTTTTCGAATTATTGAATTGACAGAATTAATTTTCCTGAATTTTATATTTATGATTTAAAAGCCTTTTAAATTGAAGGCTCCTGCTTCCAAAATTAATGAGTAGCCCGGTCTTTACATTGTAAGCTTCAAGGTAGTTGATACCTTGAGCAAGATGAATATCTTCCAAATCAGCTATCGCCTTTAATTCAACCATGATCTCATCTTCTACAAAGAAATCCACCCGCCTCGAACCAATTTGCATTTCACGATAATAGATTGGCATTTCCATCTCTCTTGTAAATCCCAATCCAGCTAACCCCATTTCTATTTCTAAGGCTCTTTGATAAATTACTTCCTGAAATCCATTTCCAAGAGACCGGTGTACTGTCATTGCACAGCCTATGATTTGACTACTGCAATCTTTAAATTCCTCCGATGTTCTTTTTATGGTTTCCATTTTTTGTCTTGAACTCGAATTTATCGAATTGTAGAATTACCAGAACTTTTATGCCTTCCTGGTATGCCAATTAAATAAGTAATTCTGGCCATTCTTAAATTCCTTAAAATTCGAGTTCAGAAAATTCTATAATTCTGAAAATTCTGATTCAGAAATAAATTCACGTACATCTGTAATCCTTCCTGTAATAGCTGCCGCAGCGGCAGTCAAAGGACTGGCCAGGAAGGTGCGTGAATTTGGTCCCTGACGGCCTTCAAAGTTTCTGTTAGAGGTTGAAACGCAATATTTACCGGCTGGAATTTTATCCTCGTTCATGCCTAAACAAGCGCTGCAACCTGGTTCGCGCAACGGGAAACCAGCGGCTTCGAATACTTTATCCAAACCTTCGGCAATTGCTTGCTGTTGTACCTGTTTTGAACCAGGAACGGCCCAAACGGTTACATTTTCAGCTTTGTGTTTGCCTTTAATCAGTTTGGCCACGGCACGAAGGTCTTCGATACGAGAGTTGGTACAGCTACCAATAAACACGTAGTCGATCGGTTTGCCCAATAGCTGCTCATCATCATGAAGGCCCATGTAGTTGAGTGCCTTTTTGTATGATGGTTGTTCTGACACCTCGAGAGAAGATGCAGCAGGGATGTGCTCAGTAACACCGATACCCATACCCGGGTTAGTGCCATAAGTGATCATCGGCTCAATATCTTCGGCATTGAAGGTGATCACGCTGTCAAACTCAGCATCCTCGTCGGAATATAAAGTTTTCCAGTAAGCTACGGCTTTATCCCATTCTTCGCCTTTAGGCGCAAATTCGCGGCCTTTTACATACTCAAACGTGGTTTCGTCCGGAGCGATCAAACCGCCGCGTGCGCCCATTTCTATACTCATGTTACAGATGGTCATACGGCCTTCCATGCTCAATGAGCGGATAGCTTCGCCAGCATATTCTACAAAGTAGCCTGTACCACCTGCTGCAGAGATCTGGGAAATGATATATAAGATAATATCTTTTGCACCTACGCCCTTTTGCAGTTTGCCGTTCACTTCAATTTTCATGCGTTTAGGGCGCGACTGCAACAGACACTGCGTAGCCAGCACCTGTTCAACCTGTGAAGTACCGATACCAAATGCAATAGCACCAAATGCGCCGTGCGTTGAAGTATGGCTATCACCGCATACATAAGTGCAACCTGGACGGGTAATACCCAGTTCTGGACCAATTACGTGAACAATACCCTGAAAAGGGTGGCCTAAGCCATAAAGTTCAATGCCAAACTCAGCACAGTTTTTGGTCAGCATATCTACCTGGTAACGCGACAGTTCTTCCTTAATAGGTAAGTGCTGGTTCCAGGTAGGCACGTTATGATCAGCTGTGGCTGCCGTTTGTTTTGGTCTGAAAACCGGAATGCCCCGCTTGCGCAAACCATCAAAAGCCTGCGGGCTGGTCACTTCATGTATAAAATGCGTATCGATATACAAAATGTCCGGGAACCCTTCCTTACTGCTCACCACGTGCGCATCCCAGATTTTATCAAATAATGTTTGTCCCATAGCCCCTCCCAAACCCTCCCCGGATGGGGAGGGCTAAATAGTTGGTTTTATTTATTTTCTAATTTCAATTAATATACGGTCCATTCCCCCTTTAGGGGGTTAGGGGGTTTACGCCTCTACAGCTTGGTTTTCTGGACGTAAGCTACGTACAGTTTTACCTGCTTGCCATAATTCACTTTCGCGAAGCTCTCTAAGTTCTTCGTTCAGTTTTTCACGGTAATCAGGCTGGCT
>Ga0157369_10000401_pt1 | contig 57752 bp, 45 predicted proteins | sample C25metaG_FD_113461 | JGI IMG/M metagenome (GOLD analysis project Ga0157369, IMG submission 113461) | Corn rhizosphere microbial communities from Kellogg Biological Station, Michigan, USA - C2-5 metaG | ecosystem: Host-associated > Plants > Roots > Rhizosphere > Soil | place: USA: Michigan... | reverse complement strand
GGCCGCCCGCGCCCATCACGTTGGGCAGCGTCCAGCCGGGGAAGGGAAGAAACCGCTCGCGGGCGCCGGTAGCGAGGATCAAGCGCCAATACGGCAACCGACGCACGCCTGTCATCGTTTCTGCCAGGAGCACGCCCGGCTCGGGAGCATCGAAAACCCGCGCTCCACACAGCACTTCTACGCCGGTCTCGCGAACCTTCGCGCGCCAGTACGTGGCTTCCTGCACGGACGGATTTCGCTCCTCGCCGCGCCAGATCTGGCCGCCGACCCACGGATTGTCGTCGACCAGCAGCACGCGCACGCCCGCGGACGCAGCCGAGGCCGCCGCCGCCGCCGCAAGACCGGCAGGTCCCGCGCCGACGACCACCACGTCATGTGCCGCCGATCTAGACATGAGTCTCAATCTCCATGCCCGGTTCACACACGCGCTGGCAGGTGCGCACATGGTCCGTGCCATTCACCGTTGCGCGGCATTCGAAGCAGATGCCCATGCCGCAGAGCGGTCCGCGCGCTTCGCCGCGAACCGATTGCCGGCACCACGCCTGGCCGGCGCGAGCGATTGCCGCCGCGACCAGCGTTCCTTCCGGCACCGAGATGCTCTGCCCGTTGACGCGCACGCTGATGTCAGACATGGGCGAATCCCTTCTCGCAACGCGCCGGCAGATATGGATCCGCCGAAATCGCGGACCAGCGGCCGAGCAACTGATCGGCGATCAGCTTTCCCGTGGCGAGCGAAGTGGTAATGCCCAGGCCTTCATGTCCGGTCGCGAGCCAAACGCCTTCCTGCGCCGACGGACCAATGATCGGCAGGTTGTCGGGCGTGGCAGCGCGAAAGCCCGTCCAGACGCGAATCGCGCTGAGCTTGCCGATTTCCGGCATATAACTGCACGCGCGCTCGAGCATCCGGCCGACGATCGCGCGATCGACGTTGGTGTCTTCGCTGTCGGGCTGCCGCGATGAGCCGATCAGGATCTGCCCGGTTATGCGCGGCTGAACATTGAATGCGACGGAGTCACTTGTGGCCGAGTGCGCGCTCTTCAGGTATCCAAGCTCGACTAACTGGTGCCGCAGGAAACCGGGATAGCGGTCGGTGATGACGAGATGCCCCTTCTTCTTTCGCACCGGAATTCCGGGCGCGAGTTGCGGCGCCCAGGCGCCGGTGGCGTTTACGATCGTGTTCGCCTCAACGCGGCTTCCGTCGCCAAATTTCACCGCTCCGCGCGCGACTCCGGCGACGCGGCGTCCCATGTGGAGCACTGCGCCTGCGTTTCGCGCCCGCTTGATGAGCCAGGCTGCTGCCGCCGGCGGATACAGAACCGAGTCCTCGGGAACAAGGAGACCGCCCGCCAATCCGGGCCGCAGTTGAGGCTCCGCTTCGGCGAGTTGCTTTGCATCCAGGCGTTCGACGGACACGCCGCGCGCTCCGTAGAACGACTGCTTGCCCGCCACCGCCTGCATCTCTTCGTCGTCAGCCGCCACCCAGATGGTGCCCGACTTCGCGTACTCGACTTCCGGCGGCAGCTCCTCGGCAATCTCCGCCCAAAGCTGTTGCGAGTAGCGCGTGAGCGCGAATTGCGGCTCGGAGTCGTCCATGACGACGATGTGTCCCATCCCGGCCGCGGTGGCGCCGCCGCCGACCATCTGCTCTTCCACGATAGCGACGCGCATGCCCGCGCGGGCGCATTCCGCGGCGCACGCGGCGCCCACAATGCCCGCGCCGACGATGGCGACGTCGTACGTGGTCTCGCTCATTTGCGTATCCCGTGGCGCAGCGGATCGCGCGGATCGAGCACAAGCTCCGATTCGGCGGTGATGAACGCGCTGCCCTTGATCGACGGCAGAACGAAACCGTCCTGCACCTCGACGCTGCCCTCGAAGATTCCGCCCACAATGCTTTCCTGCCGCCAGACCTCTCCGGGCTTGAGCTTGCCGTCGGCGTAGAGACACGCCAGCTTGGCGCTGGTTCCGGTGCCGCACGGCGAGCGGTCGTAGGCGTATCCGGGGCAGAGCACGAAGTTCTTGCTGTGCGCTCCGTCGCGCGATGGGCCGAACAGCTCGACGTGATCGATTTCTTCGCCGGCCGGTCCCGTGATGCCCGCGCGCGTAAGCTCGCGACGGATGGCCGAGGTCAGGTCCATCAGCTGGTTGATGTTGTCGACGCAAAGATCGTCGCGCTGGCCGCGCACCAGGAAAAACCAGTTGCCGCCCCATGCAACGTCGCCCGTGAATTTGCCGTGTCCGGAGACATCAATGGTGACACCCGCCGCTACGCGCCGGCTGGGAACATTGCGGACCGTGACTTCGCCGCTTTCGTGCAGACGCGCGGTCACGGTTCCCGCTGGAGTTTCGATCTGGTGGTCGCCGGGCTCGATCCGGCCCATATGCGCGAGAGTGACCGCGAGTCCGATGGTGCCGTGGCCGCACATGCCGAGATATCCGACATTGTTGAAGAAGATGACGCCCGCGGCGCTGCGCGGTTCCACCGGCTGGCACAGCAGCGCGCCCACTACGGCGTCGGAGCCACGCGGCTCATTGACGACGGCGGAGCGAAACCAGTCGTACTCCTGGCGAAAAATCTGCAAACGCTCAGCCATGGAGCCGGTGCCCAGGTCTGGCGCTCCGGAGATGACGACACGCGTCGGCTCGCCCGCGGTGTGCGAGTCAATGACTTTGACTCTAGGAAGATTCTGATTCAAAGCGGAAACGCGCCCCCGACCCCTCGAAGGAAATAACGACCTGTTCCCCCGTGTCCAGGAAATTGGAGGAAGAAGGGGAAAAGGTACTAACAGTAATGTATACAAAGATGAGCGGCCGCGTACAGAAATTGCATAAAATATCCCAAAGTCAATTGGCCTAGTCCATTTCGACACAACTCATGCCTGATCAAACCGCCGTCGAGCGTCCTAACTCACAGTCAGAGCAGCACTTCGCCCAAGGCCTCGGCCTGTTTGACGCGACCATGGTGGTCGTTGGGGTCATGATCGGCTCGGGCATTTTCCTGGTCTCCGCGGACATGGCGCGGCTGATCGGCAGCCCCGGATGGCTCCTGGTCGCGTGGCTGATCGCGGGCCTGCTGACCGTGGCGGGCGCGCTCTCCTACGGCGAGCTTGCCGGCATGATGCCGCGCGCCGGCGGAATGTATATCTACCTGCGCGAAGCGTTCTCGCCGATGTGGGGATTCCTCTACGGCTGGACGCTCTTCACCGTGATCCAGACGGGCACGATCGCGGCGGTGTCGGTCGCGTTCGCGCGCTATCTCGGCGTGCTCGCGCCCGGGATCGCAGAAGATCACTACCTGATTTCGCCGATCCACATCGCAAGTCACTACGCAATTTCGTTATCCACAGCGCAACTGGTGGCGATTGGAATCGTCATTATCCTCACGTTCACCAACACGCGCGGGCTGGAATACGGACGCATCATCCAGAACGTCTTCACCACGGCGAAGACCGGCGCGCTGGCAGCGCTGATCATTCTCGGGATCTTCGTCGGGCGAAACGCGGCGGCCGTGAGCGGAAACTTTGGGCAGCTGTGGAACGCGCGCGGCCTCGAGCCGATCGTGCCGGGCCTGACCGCGGCGAGCGCGTTTGGATTGTTCATCGCGCTGTGCGTGTCGCAAACCGGGTCGCTGTTCTCGGCGGATTCCTGGCACAACATCGCATTCTCGGCGTCCGAGGTACGCAACGCGAAACGCAATGTGACGCTGGCGATGGTCATCGGGACGACGCTGGTCATCACGCTTTATCTGCTGGCGAACGTGGCTTACCTGACCACGCTTCCGCTGGAGGCAATCCAGCACGCGCCGTCCGACCGTGTGGCTACGGCGATGCTGCAAGTGATCTTCCCCGGTCTCGGCGCCACGATCATGGCGCTGGCCATCATGGTGTCGACATTCGGATGCGTGAACGCGCTCGTTCTGACGGGCGCTCGCGCCTACTACGCGATGGCGTGCGAGGGACTCTTCTTCCGCGCAGCCGGACGCCTGAATGCAGCGCGCGTTCCCGCATCGTCGCTGGTGGTGCAGGGAATCTGGGCGGTGCTGCTGGTGCTGCCGCGCACCTACGATCCCGCCACGGGAGAGTACGGCAATCTCTACAACGATCTTCTCAATTACGTGATCTCCGCCGCGCTGCTGTTCTATGCCCTGACGGCGATTGGCTTGTTCCGGCTGCGGTTCACACGGCCCGATGCCGAGCGTCCGTACCGCGCCTTCGGCTATCCCGTTGTGCCGGCGCTGTACATTCTCGGCGCGACCATCATCCTGTTGGCGCTGTTCATTTATCGCGCCGCCAGCACCTGGCCGGGATTGGTGATCGTGATCCTCGGTGTACCGGTGTATCTGCTGGTCCGCCATCGCTCGCGTAACGAAGCGGCGAGCGAATCTGCAATCGCACGATGAGCCAACCGAAAGTCATTACGGCCGTCGATCTGCACGCCTGCGGCGAGCCCGGCCGCGTGATCACCGGCGGAATTCCCGACGTCCCCGGCCGCACCATGTTCGAGAAGAAAACCTACCTCGAACAGCACATGGACTGGCTGCGCAAGGTCATGCTGCGCGAGCCTCGCGGATATCCGGCCGCCAACTGCAACCTGCTGCTTCCGCCGACGGATCCGCGCGCGCAGGCCGGATACGTGATCATGGAGCAGGTGGAGTATCCGCCGATGTCGGGCACGAATACGATTTGCGTCGTGACCGCGCTCCTGGAAACGGGGATCGTTGCCGCTACGGAACCTGTTACGCACCTAACGCTCGAGGCACCGGCCGGGCTGGTCGAAATCGAGGCCGAGGTCCGTAACGGCAAAGTGAAGGCGGTCACGTTCGAGAACGTTCCCGCATTCGCCGCACATCTCGACGCGTCGATCAACCTGCCGCAGTTCGGCGCAGTCAAAGTCGATGTCGCATTCGGCGGCATGTTTTATGTCATCGCCGACGCCGCGCAATTTGGACTCGAACTCAAGCCGGAGAACGGACGCGAGATCGCGCGCATCGGCCGCATGCTGACGGAGGCCGCGCGCGAGCAGCTTCCGGTGGTTCATCCGGAAAATCCCGGGATTCGCGGCGTCACGATCGCGGAACTCACAGGTCCCGCGACGCAATCGGGCGCAGCCGCGAACGCGGTCGTCGTCTCTACCGGTGCGCTCGATTGGAACCGTCCCGACACGTGGACCGGCGCGCTCGATCGCTCTCCGTGCGGCACCGGAACGTGTGCGCGCATGGCGGTGCTGCACGCGAAAGGCAAGCTCCGCGTCGGCGACGCGTTTCCGCACGAGGGCATTCTCGGCACAATTTTCAATGGACGAATCTTGCGCGAGACGAAGATTGGCGATCACAACGCCATTGTTCCGACGCTCACGGGAAGCGCGTGGATTACCGGCCGCGCCGAATACATTGTCGATCCCGACGATCCATTTCCCGAGGGTTTCACCATCGGCGATATCTGGGGACGTCCGAGCGACGATCCGCTTCGCTAGACTCAGAGCTGACCTATGGACTACCGCAAGCTCAAGCACACCGACCTGAACGTGTCGCGGCTGTCGCTCGGCACCATGACGTTCGGCAAGCCTTGCGACTTGAACCTGGCGAGGCGCATGGTCGATCGCTGCCTCGATGCTGGGATCAACTTCTTCGATACCGCGAATATGTATCAACTCGGCGGCGCGGAGTCGATGCTTGGAGAAGCGCTGCGCGGACGGCGTGACCGCGCGATTGTCGCCACCAAGGTGAGCCAGCGGATGGGCGACGCGCCGGACCAGGGCGGCCTCTCGCGCGCGGCGATCGTGCGCGCCATCGATGAGTCGTTGCAGAGGCTGCAGACTGATTACGTCGATCTCTACTACCTGCACTGGCCCGACTGGGAAGTGCCGCTCGAAGAGACGCTCGAAGCCATGCAGCGGCTGGTGGAGCAAGGGAAAGTTCGGTATCCGGCGACGTCGAATTTCGCGAGCTGGCAGGTGGTGAAGACGCTGGACTTCGCGCGCGAGCGCAGCTACACGCCGGCGGCCGTGAGCCAGGTCATGTACAACCTGCTGGCGCGCGGCATCGAGCAGGAGTACACGGCGATGGCGCGCGAGTATGGCGTGTCGATCATCGTCTACAACCCGCTCGCCGCCGGGCTGTTGACCGGAAAGTATCATTCGGACAAGGTTCCCGCAGGATCGCGCTTCGATTACTACAAGCTTCACTTCGATCGCTACTGGCACCGGCGGAACTTCGACGCTGTCGAGCAGCTTCGTTCCGTCGCGGAGCGGGCGAAACGGTCGTTGCTCAGCGTGGCCCTCAATTGGCTGCTGCACCATTCGCCGACGGATAGCGTGATCCTGGGCGCGTCGACGATGGAGCAGCTCGAGCAGAACCTCACAGTCGCGAAAGAAGGGCCTCTTGCGCCGGAGGTTGTCACCGCTTGTGACGAGGTTTGGCGCGAGCTTCGCGGACCTGTCCCGTCCTACAACCGCTGATCGCTACGGCCGCTCGCGCGAGACGGGCGCCAACGCCGGAATCAGCATGCGCGAAGGCCGCGTCTGGTAGTTCGTTTCGTAGTCTTCTCGAGCGGGCTGTCCCGGGTGCGACGCCGGGAACGGATACGACGCCATCGACCGGTAGGGCAGCGGTCCCGATTCGTTTCCTGTAACTGTGTTCGGCTCGTTGTCCTTCGCCCAGCCGTCGAGCAACAGGAAGAGCTGGCGCTGCTTGCCCGCCGGCACCGGCGGCAAAGCGCTCGCCGCGAAGCTCACGGTCATCTCGTCGCCCGGTCCCATCACCACGATGCGATCGTCCGCCGACGCGACCACCGACGTAACGTCCCCATACTTCGTGTAGTTGCCGCGCACCGGACTCCATGGCGCGAGCGTGTCGAGCCGCGTGTATTCGAGATGGTCGGGACGGACTCCGCGCGGATCACTGACGGGCGTGGAGAAACCGCGATAGTGCAGGTCCGCCGCTGCCGCCTCGACTTGCGCCGAGGCCTTTACCGGCTTCTCGTCGGTGGTGAAGAAGATTTCGTCCCAATACACGCACAGGTTGGTCACGATCCGGACCTGGCGATCGTTGCTGAGGAACTTGCCGGTCAGATCCACGCGCATGCTGCGATCGGTTCCGCTCGGGAGTCCCATGTCTTCGACGACGGTGACCCACTTGCCCTGCTTATCCCGCACTTGCAGGTAGGGTCCAACCATTTGCGTCTTCTGCGCGCGCAGCGCCTGCGCTCCATTCGAATCCGGCCAGAAGACCCAGCCCGTCATCCAGAGCGCGACATGATCCGCGCGCGCTGCAGCGCCGAGGTCGAGCGTAAGGTTGTGCATCTCGGCGATGCCGGGAATGCGAAGCCGCTTGAACTCGCCGAGGTAGTTGCCGTCACGGCTCGACAACGTTGAACGAACTTCGCGGCCGCGGCTGTCGATCGCGGATGCGAGCGGCTTCCGGTTGCGAAGCACGTACAGCGCCGGCGTCGTCGGCGACGATGCGTAAATCTCGTTCGCGTACACCTGCTCGCCCGGGGCGTGATCGACCGCCAATATGTGCGCGCCATCGAAGTAATCGACTTCGCGCATCTCGTCGGTGAACTGGAACTTGTAGCTTCCGTCGCGCGGCTTGAGCCACGACGGCAAGCGCACGAGCTCGCTGGAGTTCGGCGAGAGCAGCGAGCCATCGGGTGCGAGCTCGCCGAGAGGCGACGCGCCGAGCACGTCAGTCACGTAGGCCCACTGCATTCCGTTCCACGCGTACACCATCGGGCACGAGCTGGCGATGCGCTCCGACTCGCGAACGTTCAGCGTCTGGTTCGCCGTCGGGTTGACCACGTTCTGCACGATCCCGTTCGGCCACGTCACACGGACGACGTCGACCTTCGCCAAATCGCCGGTGAAGACGTGAACATGATCGCCGGTGACGGTCAGCTTCTGGTAGTAGTTGCCGGCTTTCACTTCGACCGTACTGCCGGTGCCGCGCAAGTTGCTCTTCTGCCCGTGCAGCGCGACATCGATCCAGTGGGATGCCGGCGATTCGCGGCGCAGGACGTGCGTGGTTCCATCCGCCGTCGCCAGCAATTCGACGCCACCGTTTCCCATCTCCAACACGGTCACGTTGGTTGACTTGGGAGCGGCGAGTGCTGTGATCTCGCGCGCCTCAAACTTGCCGCCGCGGTTCGCCAGCCATTTCCATTGGCCGTCGGCGGCGACGAGGACGAGGTCATCGAAGCCATCGCCATCCGCGTCCACTAACGCTCCCGTTCCGGAAGCCGGTGGGGTTGGCGTGCGCTCGAGGCCGGCGTCACCACGATTCAAGAAAACCGCGGGCCCTTCTTCTGATGTCCACAGCGCAATGTCGATGAAGCCGTCGTGATCCAGGTCCGCAATTTCCACCTTGGTTGCCGCTTCCGTTCCCAGGGGACGCGGCGCGGCGAACTTCGCGCTGCCCTGGTTCAGATACACGATCGGGGGCTGCTTGTCGCGAACCAGGACGAGGTCGATGAAATTGTCGTTGTTGAAATCGGCGACGGCCGCGGCGATGACCGCCGCATGGTCCGCCGCGAGCCCAGCCGCTTCCGTGATGTCACTGAACGTGCCATCGCCGTTGTTGCGGAACAGGTGCGCGCCCGAGCTCGTGCCGACGAGCAGGTCGAGCAGGCCGTCATTGTCGGCATCGAGTGTCACCAGCGTGTTCACGGTTTCGCCGGCAGGAAGCGCGATTCCAGTCGCTTTCGTGTTGTCGGCGAATCCGTTCTCGCCCTGGTGAAGAACGCGGATGCCGTTGCCGCCGACAATCAGGCTGGTATGCCCGCTATTGTCGTAATCGGCGAAGACGGCGCAACGCGACGCGAAAACATCGCCCAGCTCTTTTGTCGCGTCTTCAAACTTCCCGTCGCCGCGCTGTTGGAAGAGCTTGCTTTCCGTTCCTGCGACGAATAGGTCGGTACGCCCGTCACCGTCGTAGTCGCCGGGAAAGAAGCCGGCAGCGGAAAGTGCTCCCGGCAGGCCGCTTGAGGCGGTCACATCTTCGAAGCGCACCGCGACTTTGCGTTCCGGCGCCGCTGCCGCCGCAATCTTCGGTAGGACAACGACGCCGTGCGCGCCGGCTTCCAGCGCGGTCTGTTCGATCGAGATCTTCGGAACCTTGTCGCGATATTGCTCGTGCAGCGCGAGGTACTTCTGCGCCTCCGCCTGGCGTTTCAGTCGCACCAGCGTGTTGAACATGTGGAAGAGAGAGACGACGTAAAAATTCTGTCCCTTCTCGAATCCCATGTTCAGGACATGTTCATACGCCTGCGACGCCGGCTCGTACTTCTGCTGCGCCGCGTAAACCGTGGCCAGGTTGAACCATGCGGCGGGATCGGCAGCGTCCCGTTGCGTCACCGCCAGCAGCGCGCGCTCGGCTTCGGGAAAGCGCATCTCGCGCTTGTAAAGAATGCCGAGGCCGTATTCCGCCGAGAGCAGACCGGGATCCATCTGCTTCGCGGTGGTAAACGATCCCAACGCGGCGTCGAACTGGTTCGCCTGCATCTGGGAGAGGCCAAGATCGAAGTAGTCCGTGGCGAGCGCCCGTCCGGAGGCGACCACCGATTGGAACTCGCGCATGGCGGCTGGATAGTCGCCTTGTTCGTAATAGGCTTTGCCGAGGTTACGCGCGGTTGCGAGCGACTCGCCGGTGCCCGGCTTCGCGGACGCCGCAGCCGTCTTGTGCGTCTGTTTCGCGGCTTGCGACCGGAGGCTGGTCGCGGCCCACAGGGTGGCGAACGCAATGGCGACGACAGTTGCCGCCCGCGCCTTCGATCGGACCTTCATAGATGTTTGTTTTCGCTTACTTCGCGCTGAGTTCGACCCAGGTCGTCTGTTTCGCAAGCGGAACCACATTCGCGCCGCGCTCCTCGGCAACCGGCTTCGTCAAATGATACTTCTCGGCGCCCTGCGCCGCACCCGGTTGTTCCACGCGCAGCCGCGCCGATGGAGTGTACTCGGTCGCCGCGCTAAGTCCTACGCGAACCACGCGCGTTTTCGGATTCCATTCGACGCTCTCGAACGTCCCGGCATCGAGCGTCAGCCACAGGCCGACTGGCGCGATGTAGACGCGCGTCCGGGCCGAATCCAGCGGCGTCAGACGTACGACTCCCGCGGACGCCGACACGTTACCGCCAAATGCCACCCAGCCGAACTCAGGATGATTCACCAGGTACGTGGCGGTGTTGAGCGCGTGCCCGAAAAAGTTCGGCCCGTTGTCGCCGGAGACAGGATCATCGCGCAGCATGTCCGGAAAACCGTGGAAAGCCGGCGCGAAGTACCCTTCCTGGTCAATGTTCGTCAGCACGCCCATGGTGCCGCCGTAGCCCACGCGCAGCAGGTAGAAGTCGTCGGGATGATCGCGGTACTCGCTGAGAACCGGAATCGCGTTGATGCCCGAACCGTAGTGATGGAGTTGTCGCTCGATGCGGCTGTACTTCGAGCTCGCGCCGTAAATGAAGTCCCAGTAGCGACGCGCGCTGCCGTTGTATCCCCAGTGGGGAACCGTGGGCATGTAGCCGAGCACCGCGTTCAGGGTGACGTCGGCCTTGTCGCGATAGCCGAAGAACTTGGTCCACGCGTAAACCTCTTCCTGCCCGGTGGAATCCCACGGCATCTCGCTGCCGAAGGGATACGCTTCCTGCTTCCAGCGATCGGCGCGCGCCTTCATAGTGGCTTCGACCTTGTCGGCGAGTTCGTTCATGTTCTCGCGACGGAGGTCCTGCAGGATCATCAGGAAGATGTCGCCTTCCATTTGCCCGAAACGCGCGTAGCCCGGCGCGAACTGCTGCATCGCCAGCGCCGTTTGCGCTGCGTGCTCCAAGTACCACTGCCACGGATGCGTGGTGACTAGTCCCTGATGATTGCGCGCCAGCCGGTACATCACCCAGTTCGCCGCTGCCACGTGCGGGTAGTTGAACGAGCGGTTGAGAGCCTCGATCGAACCCTTCTCGTCCCAGCTGGGAAAGCCCTTCTGCCAGCGGATGTCCTTGCTGTAGTAGTTCGGGAACTTCTCGGGATCCCAGTAGAAGAGGCTCTTGCGGACGCCGTATTGCTGCGGTCCTTCGCTGACCTGGATCTTGCCCACAGCGTCTGCTCGACGAATTGGTCGAGCGTCTCGAGTTCCTTCTTGTCGGGCGCGACGATCTCTTTCATCATCGCTGCCAGCCACGACCCGGCGCCGCCTTCGTCGCTCAGGCCGGCGATCCACACGCGTGCATCCTGCAACACGATCTGGTTCGCTTCGCGGTCATACGTCATGACAGACGGGGCGCGATGGAACGGATCGTTTGCATCCGTGTACCACTGCTTTGTCGTCAGGAAGCGGCCCATGTCGGCGACGGCCTGCGCTTCGGGCTTGATGACGTTGTACTGGATCGTTTGCACCAGGCCGTCGGCGTACGTCACTGTCATGCGCGCGCGTCCCCAGGTTGCGCCTCGAAGCGTGTATGCGTTCCACGTGCCGGCTTTCGCATCGTTGTGGATCGTGATCGCGCCCGCGGGCTCGACGGTCATCGATTTCACCGGCTTCGAGTACTTGAGGAACAAACGCGCGTTGAGGTCGGTCGGCAGGACGTAACCCGGAACCCCGACTGCGACGGGCCGGTTGTTCGCCGCCAGCGTCTTCTCGATGTCGCGAATCTCTGGAGAGACGATGAACTTCAGCCCGTACGTCTTCGACTCGCCCGGCTTGAGCGTCAACGACGTCGGTGGATTCCATGGCGTCGCGTTCTTCCATTCATCCTGCGCGAACGCCGTGCTGTGCACCATCCAGTCGTAGAAACCTTCGAAGGTGACGCCGCGCGGCGTGGGATCGATGAACGGAGCAGGAGCCGGACGCGGCTGTCCGCGCTGGAAGCGCGGGCTCAGAATCGGGTTGTAAGCCTCGAACGGCGTGTGGCCATCGGGTACCACCAGCAGCGCCGGACCATGCCCGCTAAGGCGCGTCACCTGCAGGTATCCTGCGTCTTCCCCGATGTACGGATCGTAGAACGAACACACCGCGTGGGCGTCGTCGAGCTTGCGGTCATTCAGCACGTTGTTAAAGACCAGCGGGATGCCGAACGCGCCAATCTCCACCGGTTCGGATGTCTTGTTGGTCATCGTGAACCGCAGCACCAGCTTGCCGTCTTCGACGGCCCACGCGCGCGTGATCTTCAACGGAAGATCGCCCGGCAGCGTCGGAGTTAGGTCCGCCTCAGCCAGCACGCCCTTCGAAGCGGGAAGCGGCGTTACCGGCATACGCGCGACCGATGTCGCGTAACTCTTCCACTCGCCGTTGCCGGTCCGCACGCGCAGTTCGATGTCGCCGAGGTGGTGATATCCGTCCTGCGAGCGCTGCACCAGGATGTCGCCTGGAGTGAAGTCGAAGTCCTTCGAGGCTTTCGGCTTCAGCGCCGCCACGGTTTGCGACGACTTCACCAGAGTAAGTGTGAAATCAGGCGTGTCGAAATCGACATTGCCGTCCTTCAGCATGGGGCCGGGCGTCGGCGGCGGCTGCGGCGGGCGCTGCTGGGCAAAGATCGGCGCCGCGGCCAGCAATAGCGACAAAGCAACGAAGGCGCAAGGGAAACGGAGAAGAGAGCGGTTCATTCGCAGGACCTCTTGCGTGGCTAAGAATCCCCTCACGGTATAGCGCGTGCGCGGGACGCGTCAAAGGATTTCTGCAACCGCTTGCACAGTAGGAATCCTTGCGAGCCTCGCCTTAGTTGCCATGACATTAGCGAGATTGTGAGCAGCAGGGCGAATGTGACGTTCGCGGCGGCAGGAGCGTTTCGTGTAAGCGCTTGCATTTTGCGGTTTTTCCGCTACATTCATCCTCCATGAAACGCCGCGACTTCATTACCAGCCTCGCCGGCACTGCCGCCGGCGTTGCCCTGGGTCGTGCGGCCGATGGACTCGCCGCTTCGCCCAATCAAGCTTCGGCTTCGTCCCTCGACGGCCACACACTCGTCGCCGAGTTCAAGCTCAACGCCACGTCCTGGAAGGTTTATGAGGACTTGCGTTCGCGCGACGGCGACCTCACGTTCGTCTCCAGCGCGGGAGCAAGGCGCGTGATGCCGAAGAGCGCGGACGCTGCCTTCGCTACGGCCGAACCCGCGCATCTTGGCCTGAGCATGGACGACATCGGCGTCTCGGGCCCCGACCTGCTGGCCGACAAGATCCTGGCGAGCGGCGACGATCCCGATCCCGCCATCGTGAAGAGCGCTGCGCCGCCGCAAGGCGCGCCGCCGCCGCGTCCCGCAGGACAGCAGGCGCCGCAGTTCCAGCCGCGCGCGCGTTGGGACACCTTCGTCGGCACGAAGGAATGCAACGACACGATGCCGGTCTATCCATCCGGCAACACTCGCGCCTACCATCCCAGCCAGTACTTCACCGAGCTTCGTAGCGGCGAGACCATCGCCAAGCGCTTCGACGGACTCGTCGGCGGCTGGCGTCCGGCCGTGCGCAAAGTGTTTCCGCTCGCCGACGGCGCTTACATCGAGAGCATCGTCTTCGGCGATCCCGAAGCGCACGACAAGTTCATCGTGCAGACGTGGCATCGCACGGTGAAGGTCGAGAACGGCAAGATCACGAAAGCGGTTTACGGATACTCGTATCCCGCGTATCCGCCGGCGCGCGTCGATCCCAAGCCCGAAGAGTTCTACCGTGCGCTGCTCGTCTTTGCCGACTACTGGGACAAGTTGATGGCCAGCTTTACGCCCATGTCGCTGCCGGACGAGTCGCTGGTCGACATGTCGAAGCATGCCTTCGCCAAGGAGCTCATGGTGCGGCCCGGCGGTGTTTATCCAAAGTACGGCGCGGTCGATCGTGACTACTACGGTCCCGAATACGACGGCTTCCAGGACATCTTCACCATGGCGGCCTACGCGAACCTCGAGTGCGGACGCCTCGACGAGGCGCGCGCCATCATCGACAACTACTTCAACGAATTCGTCGACGCGAAGGGCGTGAACAACATGCGCGGCCCGGAGACGGCGCAGTTCGGCATGACGCTTTCGCTCATGGCGCGCTATTTCAATTACACGCGCGATCGCGCGCTTATCGACCGGCATCGCGCCAAGATTCTCGCCACCGTCACGATGCTCGAGCAAATGCACGACGAAAGCCTCAAGCTCCCGAAGGACGACGTCGGCTACGGCCTGATTCACGGCTGGAGCGAGTCCGACGCCTGCCTCGCTTCCACGCCCGAACTCTGGTGGCTGCCGTACTTCGCGAACAACGCCTGGTCCGCGCGCGGCCTGATGGACTGGGCGCACGCTACGACGGCAATGGATCACACCGGCGCGGCGCAGGCGCAGCAGTGGCTCACTCGTGCCAAGACCATGCGCGACGCCACCGTCGCCAGCATGGAACGCGACATGCGGCGCGATGACAAACCGCCTTACATCGGGACGTACCCCGGCACCAAGTTGAAATTCCGCGAGTCTCTTGGACAGGAGCGTCCCAGCCCGCAACAGTGGGCGCATCGCCCGTACGCGGAGCTGCTACAGGCGGACGTGCTGCCCGACGCGCTCGCCAACACGGTCATCGACTGCATGCGAGCCTATGGCGCCACCACGATCGGCGTGGTGGCGAATGTCGGCGCGGCTCGTCCCGGCGCGCGCGCCATCCTCGGCTTCATCTCGTACGGATACGCGCAGATGCTGCTGCGCCTCGACCGTGTTGAGGAGTACCTGCTGTTCCTCCAGGCGCATCGCTACCACGATCACACGCGCGGAAGCTGGGTTGCAGGCGAGGTCTCCGGCATCAACGGCGGCACCGCGCTCTTCTGTATTCCCGCACAACAGACCATCCCGCTACTCACGCGCTGGATGCTCGTGCTCGAGGATTCCGACGAAGAGCGCCTGTACTTCGCGCGCGGAGTTCCGCGCGAGTGGGTCGGATCGGGCAAGCCAGTCAAGATCGAGCAGGCGCCGACGCGGTGGGGAAGAGTCAGCCTAAATCTCCAGGCCAAGCCCTCGGCAAGTTCGGTGGTTGCGTCGATCGAGCTCGCGCACGCTCGTTCGCCAAAGGAAATTCACGTCAAACTTCGCACGCCGAAGAACACGCCGCTGCGCAGCGTGACCGTAAATGGCCGTCCGGCGCAGCTTGCCGGCAAGAATGGCGACACCGTCGTGATCGCCACCGGCTCCGAGAAGCACTTCGAAGTCGTCGGAAAGCTAAGCTGAGGATTCCCTTGCGAAGCGTGACGACAAGATACGGCTAACGCAGCTTATTGCTTGACCTTGGATATTTTATTCATAAAATTCGCCTCACCTTCAGCCTGACCTGCTGACGAACTCAAGCTCATACGAGGTTCCCGATGGTTATCCGCCGGCGCTCTCTTTCGAACGTTACGATGGCAGTCTTGCTGGTCGTCTTCGGTCTTTCCGCTCTGCACGCTCAGCGCCGTGGTGGCGCCGCTGCCGACGACAGTTCCGACTCCGGTCCGCTCGGGCGCCTTCGCTTCCGCACCATCGGCGTCGTGGGCAATCGCGCCGACGCCATCGTCGGCGAGCCTGGGAACCCGAACGTCATCTATGTCGGCGCCGCATCCGGCGGAATCTTCAAGACCGAGGACGGCGCCAACTATCGGCCTATCTTCGACAATCAGGATGTTGCCGCGGTGGGCGCGCTGGCGATCGCGCCCTCGGCGCACAACGTGGTGTGGGCGGGCACCGGCGAGGCGTTCGTGATTCGTCCGTACATGCCCATCGGCGACGGCGTCTACAAATCCACCGACGCGGGCCGGTCCTGGCATCACATGGGGCTGAAGGAAACCGGACGAATCCCGCGTGTCCTCATTCATCCCACCAACCCCGACATCGTTTACGTGTGCGCCGCCGGACAGATGCACAAGGCGCAGCACGAGCGCGGCGTCTTCAAGACTACCGATGGCGGTAAGACCTGGAAGCAAATCCTTTTCGTCGACGAGAACACCGGCTGCTCCGACCTCGCCATGGATCCGCAAGATCCCGAGACGCTGTTCGCCGGAGCGTGGCAAATCGAAGTCCACTCCTGGATCCTCAACAGTGGCGGCCCGTCGAGCGGCATCTACGTCACGCATGACGGCGGCGAGAACTGGCGCCGCCTCGCCGGACGCGGCCTTCCGGCTGCCGGCAAGAGCATCGGCAAGATCGGGCTCGGCATCGCGCCCAGCAATCCGAATCGCGTTTATGCGCTCATCGAGGAAGACACGCCGCGCTTCTATCGCTCCGACGATCGCGGAAACAGCTGGCGCATGGTCAACCAATCGCACTTGCTCGACGAGCGCGCGCCTTACTACACGCGATTCGCCGTCGCGCCCGACGACCCGGATCTGATTTTCTTCGTCGCCGTCGCCTTCAGCATCTCGCGTGACGGCGGCAGTACGCTGCTCGATCCGCTGCCTGCCTCCGCCGGCGGCGACAATCACGACGTCTGGTTCGATCCTCTCGATCCCAACCGCGTGATGGTGGCTCACGATGGCGGAGCGTCCATCAGCAACAACAAGGGCGCGAGCTATCGCCGTCTGGTGCTGCCCATAGCGCAGATGTATGGCGTCAGCGTCGACAACGAGATCCCGTACAACGTCTACGGAAATCGCCAGGATGGCGAGACGTTCAAGGGCCCGAGCAACAATCTGCGCGCCAGCCGTGGCGGATTCGGCGGTCCCATCAGCCCCGGGGATTGGTACCAGGTCGGCGGCTGCGAGAGCGGCTTCGCCACGCCCGATCCCGCCGACAACAACATTGTGTGGGACGGCTGCTTCGACGGCCAGATCAGCCGCGTCAACATTGCCACCGGACAATCGCGCATGGTTTCGCCGTGGCCCGATGCCACCTACGGCATGACGCCCGCGCAGGTGAAGTACCGCTGGAACTGGGCCGCGCCCATCGAGATTTCGCCGAGCGATCACAACCGCGTGTACACCGGCAGCCAGGTGGTTCATGAAACCACCGACGGCGGACAAACGTGGCGCGTGATCAGTCCCGACCTCACCACCAACGACAAATCGCATCAGCAGGATTCCGGCGGCGTCGCGCTCGATAATCCTCCGGGCACCTACGATGGCTCCATCCTGTACGTGATCAAGGAATCGCCGGTAAAGGCGGGCGTGATCTGGACCGGCAGCAACGACGGCCAGGTCAACGTCACGCGCGACGGCGGCAAGACGTGGACGAACGTGACCAAGAACATCCCTAACCTTCCGCCATGGGGATGGGTGTGGGGCATGCAGGCGTCGCACTTCGACGCGGGCACGGCGTACGTCGCCATCAACCTGCAGCAGCAGGGAATCTACGACGCTTACGTCTACAAGACCGCCGACTACGGCCAGACGTGGAAGCTCATCAGCGCCGACATTCCCAAAACGATGAACAGCAGCGCGCGCAGCATCATCGAAGACCCGGTGCGCAAGGGCATGCTGTTCCTCGGTACGGACAATGCCGTCTACTTTTCGCTGAACGACGGCGAATCGTGGACGCGCCTGCGCAACAACCTCCCGCCGGTTCCCATGTACCAGATGGTCGTGCAGCCGAACTACAGCGACCTGGTAATCGGCACCTACGGCCGCGGTTTCTGGATCCTCGACGACATCAGTCCGCTCCGCGAACTCGACAACGCCGAAGCTTCCGACGCTTATCTGTTCAAGCCGCGCAACGCCTATCGCTATCGCGTGCTCGCCACCAATCGCGCCAGCGACGCCACCCAGGCGAATGGACAGAATCCGCCCTACGGCGCCGACATCAACTTCTATCTCAAGCAGCCGGGACGCGTGGAGATCACCATCACCGACGCCGCCGGCGAGCAGGTCCGCAAGCTCACGCAGCCGGGCGTGCCCGGCATCAACCGCGTGTGGTGGGATCTGCGCTATGACCCGGCAACGCAAGTCAGACTGCGCACCAGCCCTCCGGGCGAACCGTGGGTCAAGGTCGGTCCCGAAGGATGGCGTCCGCTGGCCAGCTACGGACCGTTCCGCGGCGATGTTCCCGTCGCGCCGGGAACCTACACCGTCAAGCTGACGGCCGGCGGCAAAACGCTCTCCGCTCCGCTCACCGTGCTTCGCGATCCCAAGTCCGTGGGCACCGAGGCTGATATCAAGAAGCAGGTCGCCTTCATGCTTCAGCTCCGCAATGAACTGAACGACATGGCCGAGATGATCAATCGCATGGAGTGGATTCGCAGCCTAACGCAGCTCCAGCAGGCCGTGCTGAAGGAAGACCCAAAGCAGTCCGGCGCGTTCGCCCAGGCCACCAAGCTCGAGCAAACCGCTCTCGATGTCGAGTCCGAGATGGTGGACCCGCACCTCACCGGACGCCCGGAGGATTCCTTCCGCCACCCCATGAAACTGATGGAGGAGATCGGCTATCTCGGCAGCATCCTCGACAATAACTGGGGCGGCGGCGGTTCCGACCTGCCTCCGACCGAATCCGAAATCGCCGTGCACAAGGAAATCGAGCAGCGCCTCACGAAGGTCAAGCGCGTCTACGCCGACTTCATGGTCTCGCACGGCCCCGCACTGAAGAGCGCGGGATACGTGTCGACGATGGCAGGGCAGTAGAGAGCAACGACAAAAGGAAACAGGCGCGCCCGGAGACCCGCCGCGGCGGGGAACTCCCGGCCTATTGCTACGGCGGACTTGCCTGCCGAACAGTCAAATCAAGACCTCGCTGATCACCATGCGAATGATTTGCGATGAGGCTCCGCCTCTGCTCGCAATCCGTTAATGCTTTTGCGTCGCTTCGTCGTAGATACACCTACCGATCCGCGCAATAACCTGGAGTCGCGTTGCGTCATCTGCCCTCGAATCCGTCACAAATACTGCGATCGCTAGATGCCTTCCATCCGGCAAGGTGATGAGTCCGATATCATTTGTGGCGCCGGCAATCCCGTTGTCCACGTCGGAACTTCCGCTCTTATGAAGAACCGTAGTTCCGCTGGGTAGGTTAGCGTCTAGACGCCCCGAAGGCGAACTCATCCATTCGAAGAGCAATGCAGTATGTTCCCGTGTTAATGGCGAATCGTCGCTCAGTCGGCGGAGAAGCCGAACAGCTCCTTGCGGCTCGAACCAGTTGCGATACTGGAGATCGTGTTTATGGTGAAGAGCCCGTTCGTCATCGCGCAAATGAAATCCTGTGACTCCCAACGACGCGATATAGCCATTTACAGCACTGGGACCGCCGGCGAGTCGAAGCAGCATGTCAGCGGCAGTGTTATCGCTAAATGTAATCGTCATTTGCATAAGATCTTTTAAGCGCACGTCGACGCCTGCCTGGGGGTATTTGTCCTGAAGTGGACTATGTGGCTTGGGTAGGATCAAGTCTGAGGTCCGGAACGGGATTGGCTGTTCCAGTGTGAACCTTCCCTCTTCCACCTGATGCAAGAGCGTTATCACAAGCGGCAGTTTGAAGACCGACTGCATTGGAGCATGCGCGGCCGCATGAATGTCGCAGTTCAGGGGCACTCCGGGAAGCGAGCAGGCTACTGCTACCTTTCCGTGTGCATCCGCCGCAATGGTATGAATCTGTTGCTGCAGACGTTGTTGTGAAGGGGCAGGCGTGGCAACGAATAAACAGGCGGCAAAGGCGATAAGTCGCATGCGTCACTCATATATATAGTGGAGCACAACGCGTCAACATCGATTCGTCACCTCTCACCCTCTGACTTTATTCACAACACCTTCCTTTACGACCGCGGCGCAGACGCGTCGAAGTGGCTGATCATGGCGCACCCAAAAGCACATTGAAATCTGAATTCTGAAACCTGAGACGCGTCCCGAATCGCGTCTCGCCGCAGCCTCATTTCTGTCAATGACGCTCGACGCATGGACGCGTATCCACGATCACCGAAACTCCGCGCCGGGCGCGCTATTCTCCACAGATCGACGCCCAAATCGGGACTCGTCGGTCACGCTCTTTGACAACCACAAGATGTTCGGATCGACGCGCGGCGAACCACCATTCCTTGGGATCGACAGAGATCGGTCAGGGATCGATCGCGTAAGTCCTTTAAAAACAGGGATCGATTAGGAGGGGTACCCCCGAGGTTTCAAATCAGAAACCTGAAACCTGAAATCTGGAGTCTGAGATCAACTGGCTGCCGGGATCACCCCCGGGATCTGTCGCTGTAAGTCCTTTAGATTTCGGGATCGACGGGATCAATCCCGGCACCCCTCCCCGGGGGTCCGGTATAATCGACCTGTTCCCACCGGTGCGCGCCCGTAGCTCAGCTGGATAGAGCGATTGCCTCCGGAGCAATAGGTCGGGAGTTCGAATCTCTCCGGGCGCGCCATTTTTGACCAAATGTTCTACGTTTACGTCCTGCGCAGCCAGACAACTGGGCAGTTCTAGTACCAGAACGTAAGGCGCAGCACGAGCAGGGACTCAGCCCTTCGACGAAAGGCAGAGGCCCTTGGGATCTCGTCCATCAAGAAGAGTTTGAAACGCGTGCAGCAGCGGCACGGCGAGAACGGGAACTCAAGACCGGCAAAGGCCGCGACCAGATCAAGAGACTACTAAGCGATCGCTCCCGCAGCTCAGCTGGATAGAGGTCGCCGCGGCGACCCTCCGGAGCAATAGGTCGGGAGTTCCCCGCCGCGGCGGGTCTCCGGGCGCGCCAGATTTCCTTTCGGAACTCCTCCTCTCGCGCATACGTACCATCAGCAGGGAATCCCATGTCTCTCACTGAGCTTCTTCTTCGCGCCCTCGAATGGGTCTGGATCGCGTTCCTCATCTACTGGATGGCGATGTCGCTCGGGAACAAGCGAGTCGTCCGCAGGCAAAGCCTAGCTGGGCGAATGGTTCAATTCGCCGTCGGAGGCCTCGCCTTCGTGCTGCTGTGGGGCCGAATCTTTCAGACGGGGCCGCTGGCGCACAGGATCATTCCGCCCAACGTCGTTTGGATCGCGCTCGGCCTGGCGCTCACCTGTGCGGGCATCGTGTTCGCCGTCTGGGCCCGCATCACGCTGGGCAAGAACTGGAGCGGAATTGTCACGGTCAAGCAGGATCACCAGCTCATTCGCACCGGACCATACAGGCTAGTGCGTCACCCGATCTATTCCGGTCTACTGCTCGCGATCCTTGGCACGGCCGTATCGCTCGGGAAAGTCCGCAGTTTTCTTGCCGTTGGGGTCATCCTCGCCGGTTGGTGGCTGAAGTGGCGCGCGGAAGAGAATTTCATGGTGCAGGAATTCGGCGAGCAGTACGAACAGTATCGGCGCGAAACTCCGGCCCTGATCCCTTTCGCGCGCTGACTGGAAGTTCTTTCCTCCGCACAGATCGGTGCAAATCCGTGGTGAGTTTCGCAGTTAAACTAGCCACTGGCCTCTGGCCACTAGCCACTGCCTTATGTACTTCCACGTCGACATGGACGCGTTTTTCGTTTCGGTGGAGGAGCTGTTCGATCCTTCGCTGAAAGGGAAAGCCGTCGTGGTGGGCGGCGCGCGCGACGAGCGTGGCGTGGTGGCTGCGGCCTCGTACGAGGCGCGCAAGTTCGGCGTGCATTCGGCCATGCCGCTGCGGACGGCCGCGAAGCTGTGTCCGCAGGCGATTTTCGTCGATGGCCATCGCGACCGCTACATCGAGTACTCGGATCGCGTGCGCACGGTCCTGTATCGCTTCACGCCGAAGCTCGACATGGCGTCGATCGACGAAGCGTACCTCGACATGCGCGGCACGGAGCGCCTGCACGGGCCTCCGCTGCGTTCGGCGCACCTGCTGCACCAGGCGGTGAAGAAGGAAACCGAACTGAACTGCTCCGTCGGGATCGCGTCGTCGCGGCTGGTGGCGAAGATCTGTTCGGACCTGGCCAAGCCGAACGGGATCCTCTTCGCAGTGCCCGGTGAGGAGCCGCGCCTGCTCGCACCGCTCGACGTACGCAAGATTCCCGGCGTCGGCAAAGTGACCGAGCAGCACCTGCGGGAGATTGGGATCCAGAAGATTGGCGATCTTGCCGGTCTGGAAGACTGGTTTCTGGAAGAGCGCTTTGGCAAATGGGGACTGGCGCTCGCCGGGAAAGCGCGCGGCGAGGACGCGGGTGGCTGGTTCGACAGCGAAGTGGGCGAAGGGGAAGGCCCGAAGTCGATCAGTCACGAGCACACGTTCATGCAGGACACGGCAGAGGTCGAGCAGCTGGAGTCGACGCTTGGTCGGCTGTCGGAGCTGGTCGGACGCCGCCTGCGCGACCAGGGTCTGCACGGCCGCACCATCCAGCTCAAGCTGCGGTATTCGGACTTCTCGACGATCACGCGAGCGCACTCGCTCCCGCAGTCGACGCAGATCGATCAGGAGATATTCGAGCAGGTTCGCAAGCTCTTTCGCGGCAACTGGAAGCGCGGCGCGGCGGTACGGCTGCTCGGCGTCCACGTTTCCGGATTGGAAAGTGCGGAAGGACAACTGCCGCTGATCGACGGCGACCGTCACCAGCGCTGGCAGCAGGCGCTCACCGCGGCCGATCGCCTGCGCGAGAAGTTCGGCGAGAACGTCCTCTCACTCGGCAGCGCGATGCGCGGCCAGTATCGGGAAAAGACGCACGAGAATCCGGCAGGGTTCAAAGACAGGAAGAATAAGAAGGAAGAGGAGGGATGAGGGCATTGGTCATGACCAGGCCGCGCAGCGGAAAAGAAGTCTCCGGCGGCCCGGTGCGATGACACAGGAACAAATCAGTAATTCTTGGCTTCCTTCCAGGCAGTCTCGGCGGCCTGTTCGCCGGCCTCGGCCAGGCGATCGCGGATGCGTCCGATGGCTTCCATGAGCTGCGATCCGCGCTCCAGGTATTCGGGCGCGCGCTCCCAGAGCTCCTCGAGTTGCTCCGGGTATTCGGATGCCAGCGTTGCCGCGCCCACTCCGGCAGCGATCATTCCAAACAGCTTGTTGCCTTTGACGAAGAACACGGCTGCGGCGGCAAACGCGCCCGCAACCACACCTTTTTTCCAGTTCTGCATCCGACCTCCAGCGCTCGGCGGCAACTCTGCCGCGAAAGAGTTAGAAGCGCATGAGCGCCAACTACGTTGCACGCGGCCCACAAGTTTACGCGGACAAAAAGCTCAAAATCCAGCGCGAAGGCACGACTCTTCGCTTTGCTTCAGATCCTGGGAATCCCCCTCGATCCGTGCTGGGTGGTTCTCTCTTCCTGTTTTCTTGCCGAATTCGCCGTGTGTTCTAATTCCTGCCAGTGTCCCGCAAGACCATCACGGAATACCTGGAGAACTTCGTCCAGCTCGGCGACGAGGTCGCATACACATTTCCGCGCGGGTACCGCACCGTTCGCTGGACCTACGGAGACGTAGCCAGCACTGCGATTAAGTTCGCTTTCGAGTTGAGCTCGCGCGGCATCGGCAAAGGCGACCGCGTGTTGCTCTGGGGACCGAATTGCGCAGAGTGGGTTGCCGCATTCTTCGGATGCGCGCTGCAAGGCGCGGTCGTGGTACCGATGGACCGGATCGCGGCGCATGACTTCGTGCAGCGCGTGATCCAGCAAGTTCAGCCCAAGCTTGCGGTCTCCTCCGCGGAACTGAAGGACGCGGTCGCGCCCGTGCCGGTGATCGCCATGGAGTCGCTGTCCGAACTCCACCCGCAGGTCGAACGTCACGTTGGGCCTCGTGTCGAGCGAAGCGACCCGGTCGAGATCGTCTTCACGTCTGGCACAACGGCCGAACCGAAGGGCGTGGTGATCTCCCACGGCAACATCCTGGCGAACCTGGCCGTGTTCGAGTCCGAGATCCCGAAGTACCTCAAGTACGAGCGGCTATTTCATCCCATTCGATTCCTGAATCTGCTGCCGCTCAGTCACGTCTTCGGACAATTTCTCGGGATGTTCATCCCGCAATTGATCGGCGGTACGGTGCTCTTCCAGGAAACGCTGAACCCGAGCGAGGTCATCGCAGTGGTCAAGCGCGAGCGCGTGTCCATGATCGTGACCGTGCCGCGGCTGCTGGAATCGCTGAAAGACAAGTTCGAACGCGATGCCGAACTCGCCGGACGCGGCGAGCGCTTTCATCGCGGCCTGGAGCTGGCGCAGCGGCAGCACTTCCTGATGCGGTGGCTGCGTTTCCGGCGCGTCCACCGGCAGTTCGGATGGAAGTTCTGGGGATTCATCTCCGGCGGCGCCGCGCTCGATGCCGCGACCGATGAATTCTGGCGACGCCTCGGTTACGTCGTGATCCAGGGATACGGGCTGACGGAGACGACTTCGCTTATCTCTGTGCAGCATCCGTTCAAGCTGGCCGGGCGATCGATCGGCAAGATCCTGCCGGGACGCGAGCTCAAGCTCGATCCGCAGACGGGCGAGATCCTGGTACGCGGCGAGAGCATCGCGTCGGGATACTGGCAGGGAAGAGAAATCAAAGCCGTTGCCGGCGACGAAGGATGGTTTCGCACCGGCGATCTCGGCGCTATCGACGAGCACGGCGAACTCGTCTTCAAGGGGCGGAGCAAGAACGTCATCGTGAACCCGCAGGGACTGAACATCCACCCTGAGGACCTGGAAGCCGCGCTGCGCGCGCAACCAGAAGTGCGCGATGCCGTGGTTGTGCCCCTGGCGCGCGGTGGAAACGCCGAACCGGTCGCGGTTTTGCTGTTGCGAAATCCGGCAAGCGATCCTGAGCCGATCGTGCGCCGCGCGAACCAGCGCCTGGCCGAGTTTCAGCACATGCGCCAGTGGTTCGTGTGGCGCGACGAGGATTTCCCGCGAACGCCGACCCAGAAGCCGAAGATCGCCGCCATCCAGGAGCAGGTTGCAGCGACGCTCGGTACGGTTCAGCCGGGGGCGACGAGGACGGGATCGCTCGGCGAACTGATCACCCGCATCACCGGCCGCGCCGCGGCGTTGCAGCCGGAGACGAAGCTGGAGGATCTTGGCCTCAATTCCGTCGATCGTGTCGAGTTGATGAGTGCGCTCGAAGATCGCTACCAGCTCGATCTCGACGAAGCGCAATTCAGCGCCGCTACTACCATCGGCGAGATCGAGCGCATCGTGCAGTCCGGCGGGCACGTGGAAGGACTACGAGGCGAAGGCGCCTCGTCAGACCAAACCCAGGCCGAACGTGGAGCAAAAGCCGCTCCGGCCGGCTCGTCCGAGCGCGATCGAGAGCTCGCGCAGTCCGGCGCGAGGCAGTTCGTGTATCCGCGTTGGGCGCAGCGCTGGCCGGTAACGTGGCTGCGGACGGCGATCTACTGGATCGCGTCGTGGCCGGCGACCATGATCATGGCGCGTCCGAAGATTGTGGGGCGAGAGCACCTGCGCGGCACGCCGCCGCCGTTCCTCATCGTCTCGAACCACATCACGCAGCTCGACATCGGCTTCCTTTACGCCGCGTTGCCGCCGTCATGGCGCACACGGCTCGCGGTGGCGATGTGGGGCGAGATGCTGCGCGGCATGCGGCGCCCGCCGCACAACTGGAACCCGCTGCAACGCTGGTACGAGATGCTCCGCTATTACCTCGTCGTGGCGATCTTCAATGTGTTTCCGCTGCCGCAGCAGTCCGGATTCCGGCAGAGCTTCGCTTATGCGGGCGAATCGGCCGACCGCGGCTACAGCGTGGTCGTTTTTCCGGAGGGCAAGCGGACGACCACCGGCGAACTGAATCCTTTCCGCGCCGGCGTCGGGCTGCTGGCCGAGCGGTTGGGGCTCCCAGTCCTGCCGGTCCGGATCAAGGGGCTGTTCGAGTACCGCTACTCGGGCAAGCTTCTGGTGACGCCTGGGGCCGTCTCGGTCCACATCGGTGAGCCCGTGCGCTATCCCGCGGGCGCCGATCCGGAAGAGATTACGCGCGACTTGGAACGCCGGATCCGCGAGCTGTGAATCTCTCGCCTCTTCAATCACTTACCCAATGAGAACTTTTTGAGATCGGTTTGATGCGCCATGCATTGTCATGTTTCGTTCCTCCGGCGAGAGTGCTTGAAAAGCGGCCTACCGAGCCGCATTCGAAGGAGAACCGAATGTCCGCACAGCCGATCACCGATCCCGATCTCGCCGAGGTCGCCGAGTACAACCCTCGGCCTAACCGACAGGAAGCCAACCTCATCTTCCGCCCAGCGCAGCGCGTCCATGGGAGCTTCCTCGCCGGTGGGGAGAAACGCCTGCTGGTCTGGCTCGCTGAGCGAATGCCCGCCTGGGTGACGTCCGACCACCTGACCGCCCTCGGGGCCGTGGCCATGGCACTCGCCGGGTTGATGCTGGCGCTCTCGCGCTGGTTCCCGACGGCGTTGCTGGGCGCGAACTTGTTTCTCTGCCTGAACTGGTTCGGTGACTCGCTCGACGGCACGCTGGCACGCGTTCGCAATCGGCAGCGCCCGCGATACGGGTTCTACGTGGACCACGTAGTCGACGTGGCCGGAGCCGTGGCGCTGCTCGCCGGATACGGCGTCTCCGGAGCAATGCATCCGCTGGTGGCGTCGGCGCTGCTGGTCGGGTTTCTCATGGTGATGGCCGAGGTTCTGCTCGCAACCTATTGTCTTGGCAGTTTTCATCTGTCGTTCTGGCGGATGGGTCCGACCGAACTGCGCCTCTTTCTGATTGCCGGGAACGTGGCGCTCTTGTTCCGGCAGACGGTTTTCGGATGGCAGATCTTCGACGTTGGCGGGACGATCGGCGCAGCGGGACTCTTCGTTGTCTTCTGCATCGCGTCAGCGAGGCACACGCGAGACCTTTACGGGCAGGAACGGCTCTGAGCGGGGCCGCCCTTTGAAAAAGAGGCGGGGAATTGTGCCCTTATTGCGCAGGATCCTTCGGAGTGGCAGCGCGGTTTTCGTTTGTGCGATGGATCACGCCATCGTCGGAGGTGTAGAAGCTGGCGATGCCCGTCCTTTCAAACGTGAGCGGACGTGCGTAAGCCCGATAGTGAATTACGACGCCGTCCTTTACTTCGACTTGATATTCAAAGGTGTAGCCGGCCTTCACGCACGGTGATTGCGCACAAGCGAGATTCGCTTCCAGCATCCCCGCGGCATGTTCGTCTTCCTTGCCGGGCGAGGCGGATGGGCCCATGGCATGCAGGTCGCGCGGGTATCCGAGCTTCTGATAGTTATTGAAGTAGAGGGTTGCGGCGCTATTAATCGAGCGCAACGACCCCATTGCCGCCACCTCGTTCTGGTGCAGCCGCTCACTGCCGCCGCCAAACGAGGTCGGTATCGTCAGGATGACAAAACCCGCGACGAGTGCCGCATACACTCCACCCAGAATCCGTGGCGCGCGCGCCGTCACCTTCTCCGGGTGTGAACGGCGCAGGAGCAGCAGTTGCGCCGCTTGTAACGCGGCAAGGGTCAGCAGGTAAAGCGGAACTCTCCAGTCGCTGCGCCATAACACAACCAGACAAGCGCACACGAAAGACGTCGCCAATCCCAGCCATGCGAAGAGCCGTCCCCAAGCCTGCCATTTTTCGCCCGTCTTCATGAGGCTGAACACGACGTAAGGCAAGGACAGAAGTGCTGCGTAGAGCACGAGGGAGGGATCGCCGTCCCACACGGCCGGCGCGGCGATCAGCAGAATCGTGGCGACACCGGTAACGCGTGCCAGGCGTGCACGTCGGAAGACCGCCTGCGTTCGTTCCAGCGGATGTTCTGGGGCTGACATCGGCGGCGGATTATAGCGTCCCGCGAATCAACGCACCAGCGGATCGCCATATCCGGTTTCGAACAGCACTATTCCATGAACCTCGGCCTGATTGCCGCTTGCGCGTGTTATTTGCCGGCGCGGCGCGCCGCGCACGTCGATCCCATGATCGCCTTGCGACACGAGTAGGCGTCAGGCCGCCTTCTTTTCTTCGGCAATCGGTTTCTTTTCTTCCGATACCTTTTCGCCCTCGGCCTTGGCTTCAGGATGTCCGCGCTCGGCGGCGGCATGCTCGATCTCCGAATTGATCTCTCCGCCGACGAGGAATCCCAGGCTCGTCACGTAGAACCACATCAGAAGGATGATGACGGCGCCCAGCGAACCGTAGGTCTTGCTGTAGCTGTTAAAGAAGTGCAGGTACTCGCGGAACGCAAACGACAGCGCGAGCCAGAGCACCACTCCGATAATCGATCCCGGCGTGATCCAGTACCAGTGCTGCTCCTTCACGTCTGGCCCGTAGTAGTAGATGAGCGAAAAGGCAACGGTCATGAAGAAGACCGCGACCGGCCACTGCAAGATGCGCCAGGCGATGACCGTCGTGTCGCCAAGGCCGAAGCTGTTGCCGGCCATGATCGCCAGTTTGCCGCCGAACAGCACGATCATCATGGCTGCGATAGTCAGGAATGCGACAGCCAGCGTGAGTCCGATGGCGATGACGCGAACCCTCCAGAATGGCCGCGAATCGCGCACGTCGTAGGCCATATTCAGACCCGACATCATCGAGGCGATGCCGCTGGACGCGGTCCACAAGCCCAGCACCACGCCGAACGTGATTTTGCCGCTGCCCGCCGTTTTCGTGACCTCAGTGAGCGTCTTCGCGATCAGGTCTGAAATCGCCTGCGGCAGTTGGCGGCTGAGTCCGCCGAGGATGCTCTGGCGGATGGCGCTTCCTGGTCCCGCCATAAAGCCGAGTACCGCGAGCAAGAACAGGAGCAGCGGGAACAACGCGAATAGCAGGTTGTAGGCGATCTCAGACGATTTGCCGAAGATGTCGTCGCGCAGGACTTCCGCCCACGTGCGTCGGCCGAGCTCCTTCGCGTCCAGCCCGCCAAGTTGCCAGATGGTCTGGACCTGTTCCTCCGTCGAGATCTGGGATTCCGAGAGTTGTTCGTCCGGCATAACAAAGTTAGATGAGTCGTCCCTAATCTGGCGCTGGCTGGAATCGAGAGTCACAGCTGGCCGTGACAAGCATCACGTCGCAAATACCTGCTTGTGCCGAAACTATGGCCATCTGGAGTACTTCGTTCCAGCGAGGTGGCTCTTGGACCTGGCAGCACTGGCACAGTCGGTCATCGACGGGATGGCGGACACATCCGCTCGTCTGACCGGCGAAGCGCTGGCTGCTTCTGTGCCGCCGGGGCGCATCCTCGACGACGGACTGCTGGCCGGTATGCGCGTCGTCGGCGAACGCTTCCGCAATGCCGAGATGTTCCTCCCCGACGTTCTGGCCAGCGCGCGAGCCATGAAGGAGGCCATGACGCTGCTCGAGCCGGTGCTCATCGCCTCGGGCATCGAACCTGCGGGCACCGTCGTCCTCGGCACGGTCAAAGGCGACATCCACGACATCGGCAAGAACCTGGTTGGCGTCATGCTTCGTGGCGCGGGATTTCGCGTGATTGACCTGGGAACAAATGTGACGGCGGAGCAGTTCGCGTCGGCTGTTGCTCAGCACCATCCCGACATTGTCGGCATGTCGGCGCTGCTGACCACGACCATGTCGCAGATGAAGGCCAACGTGGAGAAGCTGCGCGGGGCCGGTGCGCTGGATTCGACGCGCATATTCGTCGGCGGCGCCGCCGTAACGCGCCAATACGCCGAGTCGATCGGCGCGGCGTATGCGAAAGATGCGGGGGACGCCGTCGCTCTCGCCATCGAAATGCTGCACTCGCGCGAGGTCCGCGCTTGAACAGTCGCGAACGGATCGACGCAGCGATGCGGCTGCAGGGGCCGGATCGCGTGCCCGTCATGTGCCAGCTTTCGTTGGGACATTATTTTCTGAACACCGGATTCGGAGCGGTCGAGATCTGGCATTCCACCGAAGCCTTCGCCGAGGCGCTCATCCAGTTGCAGCAGCGCTACGGATTTGACGGGATTCTCGTCAACCTGCCCGGACGCGACCCCAACTGGCGCAGCCACGTGCGCTCCATCGAGAGCGGTGGCGGAGGAGAGATTATCCGCTGGATCGACGGCACCTACACCGTCTGTCCCGACGACGACAATCCACATGTGTACCAGGCGGATGGCACGCGCTGGTTCCCAACCTTCGCCGAACTCGATCCCGAGAAATTGTTCTACGTGGAACAACATGGCGTGGCGGGAATCACGTATCCGCAGCGGTTTGGCTTCGACAGGGGCCCAGCTCCGCCCGGCAAAGATTTCTTTCCACCCTGGCACTTCGACACCGTCCGATACCTCGCCGACCGGGTAGGAGATGACATCAGCATCCACGGCGAAGTGTTCTCGCCGTTTTCGCAACTCATGGACCTGCTCGATTACCAGAATGCGCTGCTGGCATTGGTCGATGATCCGGTTAAGGTGAAGTCATGTCTCGCGGCCCTGGTCGAAGGTTCCGTCGCGCTGGGTTGCGGGCTGGCGCGCGCCGGCGCACAGGCTGTCCTGATCTCCTCCGCTTTCGCGGGCGCAGGATTCCTCTCGCGCCGGCATTACATGGAATTCGTGTTGCCGTATGAAAGCGCGGTTGTCGCCGGAATCCGCGGGCAGGCAGGAATCCCGGTTTACACGCATACCTGCGGGGCCATCGGCGACCGCCTCGACCTGATCGCCGCCACCGGCACACAGGGAATCGATACTCTCGATCCGCCGCCGATCGGCACCGTAGAGATCGGAGCGGCAAAGCGCCAACTGGCGGGCAAGTTGTTCATCAAGGGGAACCTCGATCCGGTGAACACTTTGCTGCTGGGCACGATTCATGACGTGCGCGACGCGGCGCGCGAGCGCATTGCACTGGCCGCCCCCGGCGGCGGGTTCATTCTGAGCAGCGCATGCTCCATCGCACCCGCGACTCCACCGGCGAACATCGCGGTCCTGCGCGAAGTAGCCGAAGAGCACGGCCGCTATCCGATCGCCGCGGCCGCGTCGAATCGCAACGGGTAGGGACGTCTCTACATCCGGTTCTACATCCGGTTCCTGTACACGCAAAACTGCAGGGTGCCGCCGAGCCGCTGCCATCGCGGGTCGTTCGAGAAGACGTGCTCCAGTACAGGGTTGTGATAGATGAGGTACGCGGTGCGCGGACGGCGGTCGAGCGAAGCTGCGACGCGCGCCGCCACCTGTTTCAGCGCCGGTTCTGGGAGCGGGTTGAAGAGGAACCATACCAGAGGCTCTTCGGGAAATTCGAAACGGGCGGCGTCCATGCAGAGAGAAACCACGTTGTCGCATTGCCGGCCATCCGTGAAGGTGGCGAGGTTCTTCTCCGCGATGGCGTGGAGTTGAGGGAGGATTTCCACGCCGATGACGCGACGGAACGGATGCTCCGCGGCCATGAGCAGCGCGCGGCCTTTGCCTGAGCCGATGTCGACGAAAGTGAAGCCGCGAAAGTCCACGTTGAGCATCGCGAGCGTCTCGCGGAAGAGCGCCGGGTCGCACGGCTGATACCCGGGTCCGACGAGTGCGGCCACCAGGCGGTCGCGCCAGTCGACGTTCGCGCTGGTGGTGTCGGCGCCGGTGTCGAAGTCGTATTCGATGTCACCATACCGGCCGCGACGGCGCTCGGGAGTGGAGTCGCGAATGAATTCCTTCATCTCGGACGCGAACAGACGCACCGCCTGCCAGAAGCTGCGGTGCTTGCGGTTTTCACGCCACCAGCGGGCAAGCGCTGATGCGACGGTCATTCGCTCCACGGAGTCATTTCAACACAACCGGGTCTGACGCAGGGACGCGGAGAAGCAAAAGTGAGAACTTCGCGTCTCCGCACCTCTGCGTCAAAGCCCAGGCTGGATTACGATATTTGCATGAAGGTGGAGAAGTGGAATGCGGCCGACGACGGTCCGCTGAGCGAGGCGGCGATGCGGGAGAAACTGGAGAGTCTCGGGTATCGCGTGAGCCGTTACGTCTATCCGCCAGGCACGTACTTCGGCCCGCACATCCACGATCTCGACAAGATCGATGCGGTGATCAGCGGACATTTCCGCATCAGCATGGGTAGTGATTCAGCGATTCTCGAGGCGGGTGATTTCGTGCGGGTGCCGCGAGGCGCGGAGCACAGCGCCGAGGTGGTCAGCTTCGACCCGGTGGTGAGCCTCGACGCCGTGCGCGTGCCTAAGCGCGACTAACGATACGACTGCACCTTCTTGGCCTTGCGCGAGCCCTTTTCCGGGCTGCCGTTAACCTTGGCATTGATGTCGCGCGCCATCTTCAGGTGCTCCTGCAGTACCGGCAGGTTCTCCGACGCGAACTTGCGGACAGCGTCGTCCTTCGAGTTCGTCGCTTCCTTGCGGAAGTCGTTGATGTCCTGCTCGTGTTCCGCGACCATGTGCTTCATGTAAGCGCGATCGAAGTCCGCTCCGTTGAGCCGGTCAAGACGCCCTTTCTCCGTGGTCTCGCCCATCGACTTGCGGTCCGGCAGGTCGATCTTCTCCTGCTGCGCCACTTCCTTCAGTTTTTCGTCGGCCTTCTGGTGATCGGTCATGATCTTCTGAGCGAACTCCTTCACCTGCGGGTCAGCAGCCTTCTGCTGGGCAAGCGTCGCCAGTTCCATCTCCGACTTGGTGTTCTCTGCCACCTTCTTCACGAAGCTGGTGTCGGCGTGCTCCAGCTTGTTCTGGGCAGCCTTCCGGTCCCTTTCGAGGCCTTTCTCGTCCTTGTTCGTGTCCTTGGGCTTCTTGTTGACGTCCTTTTCCTGTTCCTTGGCCGCCTTTTCGTGCTGTTTTACGGCGGTCTTCTGGTCCTTCACATCCTGATTCGTTTCCTGCGCGAAAGCGATGCCAGAAACGCCCACCGCCATCGTCAGTACTCCTGCGCAAACAAGATTTTTCAAACGCATATCCCTCTCCCCTCGGGCCAGGCGCAGCTGGGCCGCGCCAAAATTTGTTGCTCTGGTACTTATTTAGAAGGCGATGGGAGCAGCCGTGTTGTGCGGCGGAACTGCAGATCGAGAGCTGCTGGCCGTGTTTTCGTACACCGCGGCGGCGTTTCGAAAAGTGCCAGCGTGGGCGTCTGCCGTGCGTTCAATCGGCTTGGAGTATCCGCCGCCCAGCGTGATTACTACGGGGATAGCGTGCTTTCGCGCGGTGGAAAAGACGAGCTTGTCGCGCTCCCGCAGGCCCTCGGTCGTGAGCGCGAACTTGCCGAAGGTGTCGCCGGCCAGTCCATCCACGCCAGACTGGTAGAGCAGGATCTCTGGACCGAACTCCAGCACTCGCTCGAGAGCGCGTTCGAGCGCGGACAGGAACTCGGCATCCTGAGTTCCTGCGGGTAATTCGATGTCGAGGCTGCTCTGCTGCTTGCGGAACGGAAAGTTGGCGGCGCAGTGGATCGAGACGGTGAGCGCGTCGGGATCCCCGGCCATCAGCAGCGCGGTCCCGTCCCCCTGGTGGACGTCGAGGTCCAGCACCGCCGCGCGCCGGAACTGCCCTCGATTGCGTCCCGCATGGATCGCAATCGCAAGGTCATTGAAGACGCAGAAGCCGGAGCCGCTGTCGCGGCAGGCATGATGCGTGCCTCCGGCGAGGTTCCCGCCCCAACCGGTGGCGAGCGCAACGTCCATCGCGGCGAGCGTCCCGCCAACCGAGCACAGGGTCCGCTGCACAAGCTGCGGCGACCACGGAAATCCGATTCGGCGTTGCGTTGCGGCGTCAAGAGTGCCGTCGATGACGGCGCGAACGTAGGCGGGCTCATGAGCCAGTTCGATCAGCGCGATCGCAACGGGACTTGCCGGCACGAATTCGAAGGTCTCATCCGCAGCCAGCCGCTCGCGCAGCAGGCGATATTTTTCGGCAGGGAAGCGGTGTCCCGGCGGCAGGGGCAATTCGTGGTGATCGCAATAGAAAAGCGGGCGGGACATCTGATTGCAGATTGTAGATTGCAGAATGCAGATTGAAAATGCGCAGAATCGCCCGTGCAGGGTCGCCGTGTAATAAGCTTTTCATGTGCAGAACAGAGGTCACGAATGTGTCAGTCGCTCTTTGGTAGCCGCCTTGATAGTTCTCTGTCTCGGCATGGCCCTAGACGGCCAAATGGCGAGACCACGTGATGTTCAAGCAATTTTTCCACGGAACTGTCTCATCGTCTTTCCAGGTGCCGTTGAGGTGAATCGGCTCGGGGTCGGCAGCGAGTCGGAGTTCGTTTCGTATCGCCTGAAATTTCAATATCCCGCCGCGAATGTTCTCAATGCGATCAGCCACCAGTTGACTGCGCTCGGCTGGCAACCTGTGCCAGATGACGTGTTCGAGCGCAAAAAACATTCTTCTCACGTCGACGGTTGGCGGTTTACGCCGCATAACTTTCCGCGAGGCCAAGACAGCTCGCATCACTGGGTAGGGAGTTGGCGTAACTCGAAGGGCGAAGTTGTTACCTACGGACTCAGCTATGAATGCCCGGATGGTTCCTGCGACTTTCATGTTCTCCGAATCCTTGCGAGCTATATGACACCCGAGGTTGCGGAGCGCGAGAGTAAGAAGCCTCGCATGATCATGTAAGTCTCTTCCGCGCCGCGTACCTTGTTAGTCACCGCTCCCGTCGCACTACCCCGGGCCATAATGACGAGGCATGAACTCGCTGCGAGCCAGGGCGGTGGTGTCATTCGTGGTGCCGGCAGGCGTCTCGCTGCTGGTGGCCGCGATGGTGCTGGAGTTCGGTTGGCTTCCGCTCACGTCGCGGCTTCTGGATTTCACCAGCGTTGCCGTTTTCGCGCTGGCAGCGTTGCTGGGATGGCGCTTTCGTTCGAGCCGGCTGGTGATCGCCGCGGCTTCGCTGGCGGTGGCGCAGCGCGGATTGATGCAATACAGCCAGGCTGACGCCGAGATCGCGCGGCTGGCTATCGTGGTCGCATCCGTACTTCTTCCTGCAAATTTCCTGGTGCTTTCCTTCCTGCCCGAGCGCGGGTTCCGCGGGCCGATCGTCATGTTCTGGACGATATTGCTGGCGCTGGAAGCCGGCGCGGTGGCGGGCGTGTGCGGCGCCGACGACCGGAATTTCCAGAATCTCTTTGCCGCGCGCCTGCTTACCCGAGTGAATGTCCCGGTATTGGCACTGTGGCTCTTTGGCGCGACGCTGACGGTGATCCTCGTGCGCTACATCATGCGGCAGCGTCCGGTCGAGGCAGGCCTGTTCTGGAGCCTTGCCGCGGCGCTTTTCGCATTCCACGCCGGCTCCACGGGAATGCCGGCGGCGGCTTATTTTGCGGCGGGCGGACTGGTGCTGGTCCTGTCGCTGGTGGAATCGTCGCACTTCATGGCATATCACGACGAACTCACTGGACTACCGGCGCGTCGCGCGCTGAACGACACGTTGGCCGGGATGGAAGGCCAATTCTGCGTTGCCATGGTCGATGTCGATCACTTCAAGAATTTTAATGACACCTATGGTCATGAGGTCGGAGACCAGGTGTTGCGGATGGTGGCGTCGAGGCTTTCGCGGGTGAGCGGCGGCGGGCACGCTTTTCGCGCCGGCGGCGAGGAGTTCTGCGTGGTGTTTCAAGGCTCGACCGTCCGTGACGCGCTGCCGCATCTCGACCTGCTGCGCGAGGCAATCGAGTCGTCGAACTTCATCGTGCGCGGCAAGGACCGAGTGCAGCGGACCGCCGAGGACCGCAAAGTGCAGCCGGTGGAACAGGACACCGAGGTATCGGTAACGGTCAGTATCGGGGCGGCGCAGACCACATCAAACCTGACCGCGGTCGGCGACGTATTGCAGGCGGCCGACGAGGCGCTCTACCACGCCAAGGATGCCGGCCGGAACCGGGTCGAGGTCTACCGCCCAGCACGACGCCGGAGTGCGGCGGTCGCCGTCGAAAGCCTCTAAATAATCAGCCATCTTCGATTGAGTCATTGAGCCAATGTTGTCGCTGCGTCCATTGGCTCAATAGCTCAACGGTCATGCGTAGTATTAGTTCGTCTTCGCCAGCTTCTCGAGCGTGGTGCGGGCTTTGCCGTTCTCCGCGAGATCCGACAGCGTGGTATCGCGCAGGAACTGGTGATAGGCCATCTGCACGTCATGGAACCGGGGATGCGCGTTGCAGGGATGGTTGTCGCTGCACTTGCGCGTCGAATCCATGAGGCAGGTCGGCTTGGACGAGGTGCCCTCAAAAATGCGCACCACGTCGTTCAGGTGCACCGCCTCGGGCGAGCGCAGCAGGCGATAACCGCCTCCCAGTCCGCGGGTGGTGCCGACCATGCCCGCGTTGCGCAGCGACAGCATGATCTTGGAAAGATACTTGGCGGGAACGCGGGCGGTCTTTGCCAGATCGCGTCCCAGGACGGCTGTGCCGCGTGGGGAGCGGGAAAGCTCCGACAACGCGCGCAGGGCGTACTCCGTAGTGACAGTGAGCATTCTCGACCTCTAGATAGCGAAGTTAATGTTCTGCGGGAACGACGGCTGTGACATTCATCACGCGCCGATGTGACCCCGCAATAAAATCAGGCGCCCGGATTTGCTCGGGGCGCCTGCTCTCCGCTGGGCGATGAGGGGGGGGTGGCCAGCGCACAAGAGAGATCGATTTCGGTTGTCAAAGCGCGGCATGCCGCGCGCACAGCGTCAGTAAGCCGGAACCGGCAGCGCGATCTCGTCGGCTGCCTGCACCACGATCAACGGATCCATCGTCACTTCGCTCAGGAGCGAGCGCGCGATCAGGCACGCCCGTTCGGCCTTCTGCAATAGCTTCACAGCCCGCTCCCGGTCGTCATCCCGAAGGACGCCCAGCCTCGGCCGCAGCACGACCCGGGTAAACCGGAACCCATCTTCCAGCTTCTCGAGGGTTCCCTCGGCGTCCACGTGCAGGCTGATGTACTCGAACTTCGAATGCTCGGCCATGCCACGAAACGTCGCCGCCAGGCAGGAAGAAATGGCCGCCATGAGCAGATGTTCCGGAGTCCATTTGCCGCGCTCGCCGTTGAACTCGGGCGGAGAACTGAACTGAAGCGCCAGGGGAACGCCCTCGGCGGAAACGTACGACTTCGTCTTGCCGATCAAGTGCGCGGAACCGTGATACGTGTACGTTTTTTCCATACGGTGGCGGTCTTGCACGACCAGGGACTATCATGCGGCACCACCGTTTTGTCACCAGTGACAAGTATCACCTCGGTTTGTGATGGGATGTGGACGCACAACGGTGACGGCAAGAATGACATCTGTTTCCAAGATGCTGCTGGCGCGGAAGTTAGGGACGTGGTGTGTCCTGTTGGCTTGCTCGACGGCCCTGCCGGGGCAGGTGGGCACGGCTGCCGCGCCGGCTCCGTCGTCGCAGGCTCAGTCATCGACGCCTTCGCAGCGCCTCCGGCTCGACATCACCGTAGTGGACGAGAACGGCGTGCCGGTGCCGAATGCGCGTGTCGCCGCGGCCGAGGTCCAGACCGACGCGGTGCGAGTCGGCGAAACCGATTCCGCCGGACGTTTGCGGCTTCAGCTGGCGCCGGGCGCCTACCGGGTTACGGTGGATCGGACGGGCTTCTACACCTTCACGACTCCGGAGATCGATCCTTCGGCGACCAACGCCGTCGAAATATCGATCCATCATCACCAGTCGGTGGGTGAAAGCGTAACCGTCACCGACGTTGCGCCGGGCATCGATCCGCAGCAGACGGTGCGCAGCGATACGCTCAACAGCCGCGACATCATCAATATTCCGTATCCCACCACGCGCGACGTGCGCAACGTCCTCGCTTACATGCCCGGACTGGTGCAGGAGCAGGCGACCAACCAGGTTCACATTGCCGGCGCCGCCAGCTACCAGACGGGCTACGTGCTCGACGGATTCACCGTCAACCAGCCGGCCAATGGGTCATTCGACTTGCGCGTGAGCCCCGACGCTGTTCGGCGCATCGACGTCGAGAGCAGCCGCTATTCCGCGCAGTTCGGCCGCGCTTCCGGCGGCGTGCTGCAACTCGACACCCGCACCGGCGACGACAACTACCGCTTCTCGTTCGTCAACTTCCTGCCGACGTTGCAGGCGAAGCACGGCCTCGCGCTGAACAACTGGGTGCCGCGCGCTACTTTCGGCGGGCCTTTGAAGAAAGGGCGCGCGTGGTTTTACCTGTCGCAGGACGCGGAAGTCGACAACGTGATCGTGAAGGAGCTGCCAAACGGCGCGGATCGCAACCTGCTGTGGCGCGTCGGCGACCTAGCCCGCGTGCAGTTCAATTTGAGTCCCGGGAACGTGCTCAGTTCCAGCTTCGTCTGGAATTACCTGGAGTCTCCCCACAGCGGCATCTCGCGGTTTACGCCGGTTTCCGCGAGCACCGATCAGCAGCGCAATACGTTCCTCTGGGACATGCGCGACCAGGTCATGCTGCCGCACAAGACGCTGCTCGATCTCGGCGTCGCGTTCAGCCAGTTTCGCGACTCGGTGCTGCCGCAGGGAACAGGCACGTTCATCGTGAACCCGCTCACGGTGGAAGGGAACTACTACCGCTCGTCCCTCAACCGCGCGCGGCGCATCCAGGGCATCGCCAACCTCTACCTGCCGCCGTTTCAATGGGGCGGACGCCACGACGTGCGCATCGGCGTGGACGAGAGCGCGGTGCGCCTGTTCGAGACTTCGACCCGGACTCCCACCCTGGTCTTCGACATCAACAACGTCCTGCTGCGGAAGATCACTTTCGCCGATGGGCCGCCATTCACGAAAAACAACATACAGTCCGGCATCTGGGCGCAGGATCGGTGGGCGCCGTTCGATCGGCTCGTGATCGAAGGCGGCGTCCGCGTCGACCGTGACCAAATCGTGCCGCACACCAACGTGTCGCCGCGCGTGGCGGGCAGCTACACGTTTGGCAAGTCGCAAACCAAGGTCTCAGCCGGCGTGGGCGTCTTTTACGACGAGACGCGGCTGAATTTCATCACGCGGCCGGACCAGGGAGAGCGGTTCGACTTCTTCTACGCCAAGGACGGCGTGACGCTGCTGGGGCCGGCGGCGACGACACAGTTCTTTGTCAACCGGCAGACGCTGGAGTCTCCTCGCTTTCTCAACTGGAGCCTCGGCCTGGAACAGAACCTGCCAGGCAACATCTACGGCAAGTTCGAGTTTGTCGACCGGCACGGCGCGCACGGCTTCACCTTTGTGAACCAGTCGGCGAATCCCGCGGCGCCGGGTGGAACCTTTCTGCTGACGAACCAGCGCGCGGACCATTACGACGGTTTCACGGTCACGCTGCGGCGCGAATTCAAGAACAACCACGCCATCCTCGGCTCCTACACCCGCTCCCGGGCCAAGACGAACCAGGCGCTGGAGTTCACGCTCGATAACCCGATCTTTGGCCTGCAACAGCGCGGACCTCTGCCTTGGGACGCGCCCAACCGCTTCATTTCCTGGGGATGGCTGCCGCTCACGTGGCTGCCGACGCACTTCCTCAAGACCAGCGACTTCGCTTACTCGCTCGAATACCGTACCGGCTTTCCTTTTAACCTGGTGAATGACGAGCAGGCGCTCGTGGGCCCTCCCGAGCGTTCCCGTTTCCCGTACTACCTGACGGTGAATCCGGCGGTCGAGCACATCTTCGAGTTTCTCGGCTACCAGTTCGCGCTGCGCGGCGGAGTCGACAACATCACCGGGAACAAGAACCCCGTGTTTGTCGTCAACGATGTCGATTCGCCGCTCTTCGGCACCTTCAACGGCCTGGGGCACCGAACGTTCAACGGCCGGATACGCTTCCTCGGGAAGAGATAGTTCAGCGCTCCCGCCGGATTCCAGAGCGCCCGCTCCCTTTCTGCCAACTAACTGCCAGGCGCCAGCGTCCTACCAACAGAATCCTTAAATTTGCATACGTCTCTCAGGGAGGAGCGTTATGAAACTTGAAACCCTGCGCGAACTTCTCATCGAGCAATGCCAGGACCTGTATTCGGCCGAGCAGCAGCTCGTCGACGCGCTGCCGAAGATGGCCGAGAAAGCCGCGTCGCCCGAATTGAAGAGCGCATTCCAGCAGCACCTGGAGCAGACCAAGAGCCACGTCATGCGGCTCGACCAGGTCTTCACCCATTTCCCCAAAGCCGACAAGGACGACAAAGACTGCAAGGGCATGGAGGGTTTGATCAAGGAAGGGAAAGAGATGATCAAGCAGGACGCCGAGCCCGAGGTGAAAGACGCCGGCCTGATCGCGGCCGCTCAGCGCGTCGAGCACTACGAGATCGCCAGCTACGGCTGTGCTCGCACGTATGCCCAGTTGCTCGGCATGAACGACGTGGCAAGATTGCTGCAACAGACTCTCGATGAAGAGGGCGACGCCGACAAGAAACTGACCGCAATCGCCGAACGCATCAACGTCGAAGCGAAGGCTGCGTAAAGCCAACTTTGGCACAGGACGATTCGCAAAAAACACCCGCAAAAAGATGAGGCACGGCTTGCGCCGTGCCTCGTGCCGTTCAGGAGAACAGCGGATCAGTCGCCCATGTGAGTAGCCACGAGCTTCAACGACCCGTTGTCGAAGAAGAGCAGTCCACGAACGACGATCGTGGCGCCATTCGCTAGCGTGGTGCCGTCCATGTCCGTGGTCGGCTGGCGGAAGACGGTCACGGTCGTGACCTTGGCCGTCGTCGCAAGCGATGAATCCGGAGCCACGGTCAGGGTGAACGTATTTCCGTTGATTGCCGACACCGTACCGCGCACGGCCTGCTGCTCGAGATCGACTTCGCCCGCGGTCAACGTGTTGGCTGAACCGCTGGAGCTGTGGACTTCGACGCGCTGACCGGCGTGGACGGTGCCGGCGTTGAACGTGGGAGTGAACGGCAGTCCGCTCAGGCCCACGCCATTGGTGTCAATGCGGAAGGCGGTATTGCTCGTCACGGCGACGTTCACCGTCCCGCCGATGCTGGAAGAGGTCATCATTGAGCCTTCTTCATCCTGGACGACCACGGCCAGTTGCGTCGCGGGAGAGCCGGTCACGGTGGTGACCAAGCCATCGACCTCCTGCGCATTCGCTGCATTCGCCATCACTACTTTGACTTCCGTCGCGAGCAGCGTGCCGTCGGACTGCGTCTTTGCCTCGACGACAACCAGCATCCCGGCCGTCAGGCCGCTGATGCCACTCACGCCCTCAAACTGCGTGCTGCTGTTGGTGGTGAAGGTCAACGTCTGCGAGCTGTTGAACACTGCCGTGAAGCTGCTGCCGTTGACGCTCTTCACCGTTCCGACAGCGTGATCCAACTCGCCGTCGAACGCGTTCTGGTCGTTGTCGGGCACTTCCTGGTGCCTCTCGCCGAACTGCGGCGTGAAGGTCACGTTGCCCGAGGCATCGATGCTGACCGAACCGAACAGGTTGAGGTCAAACGTTTCGGCCATTGCGGTGGAACCCACCACCAGCGGCGGCTGAATGTTGACCGTCACAGAGAGAGAACTGATCGGAAGGTTCTTCTTCACGGTTTGCCCAGTTGCCGGATCGATGAAGGTGATGGACGGATTCGAGATGGAAATCGCGGCCTGCGTGTAAGTGCCCTGGGGAATCGTCGCGTGGCCGAGCGTCAGCGTGGTGCCGGCGAGGTGGCTCACTTCCACGGTGGTGGGCGTGCTGACCAGCGAGACTTTCGTCCCGGTGCTGGTCAGGAGGTCAATGGAGTTGATGGTGACGGTGAAGGCGACAATTCGGTCGCCGGGGCCGTCGGTGATGCCGACGACCACCGCCTGGCTCGGCGCCGATGGATTCGACGTAGTGGGCTTCGGCGCGGTGTAACTGCCGCCGCATGCCGCCAGCATCGCCATCAAGCCTGATAGGAAGAACAGAAACCACGTGCGGGGAACACTTGCTTTCATTCGGGCGTACCTCCACGGCGCGCGACAGGGACTTCGCGCAAACATTTCGATTGTGACGAAGAGGCGCTTCTGGACCCGACCCTCCGGGCGCGGGAACCGGCGAATAGAGCGCCCGAATCGAAGGCGAGTTACCGGTTGCGGTGTATGCAGAAGGACATCGGCCGCTCAGATCGGTTTGACGGCTACCTGGCCACTGGCCGGTTTCCGCTCGTAGCTATACGCGCCGGCGGTCACGCGGTGCAGCGGCCAAACAAAAACCTTCAGGCGCGACGCGAACTGCAGCAGCGGTTCGCGGTCCGGCAGTTCGAAGCCGGCCGCCTCGGCCATGGTATTGACGCGGATCTCCGCCTTCGCGTCCTGCAACGGCCACGGAAGATGGTGGATCTCGGAGCGAAAAAGCGCGCCGCCGCTCTCGGTGTAAAGACAGTATCGCTCGGTGAGCCAGTGCTCGAGAGTTCCGCGCTGCGAACTGCGCGCGTCGGATGTTGGCGCGTATCGCGCTTCGAAATCCGCTTCCGCTCCTGCGAGTCGCACCGAGCTATAGCGGATATCGTCCTTCGAAGTCTCGACCACCGTGCGCGCGTGGTAATAAGGAAGCCGGTACAGCGCGCGCGCTCCCATGCACGCGGCCAGGCTCGATGCATCCAGGCTGAAGAAAAACACGCCGGGTTTGTTCTCGATCTTCACGTAGGTCCGCACGTTGAGTTCGTGAAAGGACGCGAACATCGGAATCGGCGGCAGGAGCCGGCCGCGGATCTGCGACATCCGGAACGGCGTAATGCTCACCCACGCATTGCCTTCGTACAGATCGATGGGCAGCAGGCTGGGCACCAGTGGCCGAAGCTGCGCGACCTCCACCGGCCAATGGGCAAACAGCAGGTCCGACCACGTCTGCGTCATCACCCATGGGCCGCGAGGCAGCGGCCAGGGACGGTGGATCACGTAATTGAGGATTGAGCTCACGCGATCAGGATCGAGCGCTGCTCAGGGAAGGATATCAAGAACGGCTCCTCGTTTCCCGTTCCGCGTTTCAGCGTCACGCTAGGCCGTGTCCGACAATAAACGTCCACGAGAAACGAGAAACCAGAAACGAGAAACTTGGATCAGTGCGCCGGATTCACCGGATTCACGACCTCCGGCGGCTTCGTCGTCTTCATGCTGCCTTGGACGACCTCGCGCGGCGGTACCTGCTTGGTGCCAACCTTCATCGTGGGAGCACGGTTCAGTTCGAAGGTCGCACCCATGAGACTGGCGGGACAAGCATCGGCAACCTGCTCGACGCTCTCTACCTCGAAGCGCGGTGCGCCCGACTGGGCGTCATCCACGCGCTTGCCTTTCACCTGCACCATCGCGCCCGCGTGCTGCTTCAATTCGTCGAAGACTGCCGGCGCCGGCGGCTTGGCTTCCGGATCCGCCGCCGCGGTTAGCCGGTAGACGCTCGCGGTTCGTTCTTCCACCAGCGTGAACAGTTCGTTGGCTCCGCTCAGGCATCCGCGAACCTGCGTCTCATTGTGATCGCCGAGCTGCTGTCCTGGCGCGGGTGCGCGATAGGCTGCGCGCTGCGCTCCGGCCTGCGGCGATCCGGTGCTCGTCTCCCACTGGTTTTCATGATTGTTGCGGCCACAGCCGGCGAGGAACACCATTCCGGCCAACAGAACGAGCGAAGCACGTCTCAGCATGGGTGACAGCCACCTTCCGAACTAGGAAGAATAATGCAAATCGAGCGTTGACCGGAAGACAAACGGAGAGCTGCGCCGCAGATAAATCAGCCTGAACCTGCGTGATCAGTAGCCATTTGTGTCCCTAATCGGTTGGTAGATGCGGAGCGACGCCCTATTTCGCTACAATCTGCGACTCAACTCATTGGAGAACCCGCCAGATGTCCAATCCCGCCAACACCGATATCGATTCCGTATTGCGCGAAGCGCGCGTGTTTCCGCCCGCACCGGAATTCAGCGCCAACGCCCACGTCAAGAGCATGGACGAGTGGCGCAAGCTCTCCGCCGCCGCCGCGCAGGATCCGGAAAAGTTCTGGGCCGACGTCGCCAAAGAGCTGCATTGGTTCAAACCGTGGTCGAAGGTGCTCGACTGGCAGGTGCCGTGGGCGAAGTGGTTCGTCGACGGGCAAATCAACCTGAGCTACAACTGCCTCGATCGGCACGTCTCTGGTCCACGCCGCGACAAGGTCGCGATCTTGTGGGAAGGCGAGCCCGGCGGCGGCAGTGAAGTCCGAACGTTCACTTACGCGCAACTTCTGGCCGAGGTTTGCCGCACGGCCAATGCGCTCAAGCAGCTTGGGATCAAGAAGGGCGACCGTGTCGCCATTTACATGGGCATGGTGCCGGAGCTGGCGATCGCGCTGCTGGCATGCGCGCGCATTGGCGCGGTGCATTCGGTGATTTTTGGCGGATTCGCCGCGCACGCGCTGGTGGATCGCATCACCGACGCGCAGGCGGTTGCCGTGATCACGCAGGACGGAAGCTGGCGCCGCGGTAACGAGGTTCGCCTCAAGCCGGCGGTCGACGAAGCGCTCCAGTCCTGCCCTTCGGTTAAGAAAGTCCTGGTTTACAAGCGCACGGGCACGCAAGTGGATTGGACCGAAGGGCGGGATCATTGGTGGCACGATGTGGTTCCCAAGGCTTCCGATCAGTGTCCCGCTGAGCCGCTCGACGCCGAGCATCCGCTCTACATCCTTTACACCTCGGGCACGACGGGGAAGCCGAAGGGCATCGTCCACACCACCGGCGGATACAGCGTCGGCACGTATCTCACGGCCAAGTTGGTCTTCGATTTCAAGGAGAACGACATCTTCTGGTGCACCGCCGACATCGGCTGGGTCACCGGTCATTCTTATGTCGTTTACGGGATTCTCCAGAACGGCGCCACGACCGTGATGTACGAAGGCGCGCCGAACTTTCCCGAGCCCGACCGCTTCTGGTCGATCATCGACCGGCACAAGATCACGATCCTCTACACCGCGCCCACCGCGATTCGCGCGTTCATCAAGTGGGGCAATGAGTGGGTCGACAAGCACAAGCTCGATTCGCTGCGCCTGCTCGGAACGGTTGGTGAGCCGATCAATCCCGAAGCCTGGATGTGGTATCGCGAGAAGATCGGGCACAACCGCTGCCCGATCGTCGATACCTGGTGGCAGACCGAAACCGGCATGATGATGATCACGCCGCTGCCGGGCGCCGTTCCCGCAAAGCCGGGTTCCGGCACGCTACCATTCCCCGGAGTGGACGCCGACGTGGTCACCAGCGACGGGCAGCCCGTTCCTGCCGGTTCCGGAGGACTGCTGGTGCTCAAACGCCCGTGGCCGGCCATGGCACGCACCATCTACGGCGATCCCGACCGCTATGTCCGCCAGTACTGGTCGATGATTCCCGGCGTTTACTTCACCGGTGACGGCGCGCGCAAGGACGCCGATGGCTACTTCTGGATCATGGGACGCGTCGACGACGTCATCAACGTCGCCGGACACCGCCTTGGCACGATGGAAGTCGAATCGGCCCTGGTCGCGCATCCTAAGGTCGCGGAAGCCGCGGTCGTGGGCCGTCCGGACGATCTAAAAGGACAGGCGATTGCCGCGTTCGTCACCCTCGAATCCGGCAACAAGCCCACGGAAGAGCTGAAAAAAGAACTGCGGGACTGGGTCGCCAAGGAGATCGGTGCGCTCGCGCGTCCAGACGACATCCGCTTTACCGACATGCTGCCGAAGACTCGCTCGGGCAAGATCATGCGCCGGCTGCTGCGCGAACTGGCTACAAGCGGCGACGTCAAAGGCGACATGACCACGCTCGAAGATTTCGGCGTGATCTCGAAACTCCGCGAGCAGGACGAGGTTTAGCGGAATTTTCGTGATTTCGGGCCTGTCTGGTGAACCCAAAACTGTGCTATCTTTCGCCCCGTTCGCCGTGTGGGGGGAAGCATGGCCGATTCCACAAAACTGTTCCAAGCCATCGAATCGAACGACGTCGCTGCGGTGACGGCAATCCTTGAGGCCGAGCCCATCCTGGCTGCGGCGCGTGGGGCAAACGCAGTGTCGGCGGTGATGTACGCCGTTTATCGCGGGCAGGCGGCGATTGTGTCCGCGCTCACGAAATCGCATCCCGCGCTGGACATTTTCGAAGCCGCGGCCACGGGCAATGCCGCGCGCGTGACGGCGCTGCTGCGCGATGACCCTGACATGATCCGTGCGTGGTCGCCCGACGGCGCCAACGCGCTGCACTTTGCCTGCTTCTTCCGCCAGCCCTCCACCGTCGAAGTACTGGTCCATGCCGGCGCCGACGTGAACCTCCCGGCGAAAGGGTTCGGAGGCGTTGCGCCGCTGCACGCCGCCGCAGCAGGACGAAATCCCGAAGCGATTGAAATGTTGCTGCGCGCGGATGCGAAGCCAAACGTCCGCCAGGAGGGCGGATATACGCCGCTGCACAGCGCCGCCAACAACGGCGATGCACGCTCCGTGCGCCTCCTCATCGATCACGGCGCCGATCCCACGCTGCGCAGCGACGACGGTCAGTTGCCGGCCGATCTCGCCGCCAAGCAGGGTCACACCGGCATTCTTCCGATGCTGGCGCAAGGCAAGGCTGCGGCCGGATAAAGCCGTCTTGCGAGACGCCACCGGCGGGCGTACATTTCGCCGTTCCGGTGGAGTCCTCATGAAACGTCTTATTTGTCTTGCCCTACTTGTCTGCCCATTCGTGGTTCTGGCGCAGCAGCAGCCTGCGTTCCCGTTTCAGCGCACCGAAGCCATGATCCCCATGCGCGACGGCGTCAAACTGGAAACTGCGATCTTCACGCCCGTGAACCAGTCCGGGCCGCTTCCCATCCTGCTCACGCGCACGCCATACGGTGTTCCTGACACTTGCTGCGCGCAGGACTTTCACGAGATCGTCGTCTTCCAGAATCTGCGCGGGCGATTCAAGTCCGAGGGAACGTTCGTGATGCAGCGCGCCCCGCGCGATCGCAACGATCCCAAGTCCATCGACGAAGCCACCGACGCCTACGACACCATCGACTGGCTGGTGAAGAACCTTCCCAATAACAATGGCCGCGTCGGCATGCACGGCATCTCGTATTCGGGATGGACCACGGTCATGGCGCTGCTCGAGCCGCATCCTGCGCTCAAGGCGGCGATCGAAGGCGCTTCGCCGGCCGACATGTTCCTCGGCGACGACTTCCACCACAACGGCGCCTTTCGCTTGAGCTACGGTTTCGAGTACGCCGCTCGCATGGAGACAAGCAAGACGGCGAACACCAGCTTCAACTTCGATCGCTACGATACGTATGAGTGGTATCTCGCTCTCGGCGCGCTATCCAACGCCAACGCGAAGTATTTCCAGGGCCAGATTCCGAGCTGGAACGACTTTGTCGCTCACCCGAACTACGACGCGTTCTGGCAAAAGCAGGTATTCGCGTCCTACCTGAAGCAAACAACCGTGCCGGTGCTCAACATTGCGGGGTGGTGGGACCAGGAAGATTTCTACGGTCCACAGAAGATCTACGACCTGCTCGAGCCAAACGACGGCAAGCATCTGAACTACTTCGTCGCTGGCCCGTGGAACCACGGCGAGTGGGGACGACAGCACTGCACCAACCTCGGCGACTACGAGTACGGCAGCGACACTTGCCAGTACTTCCACCAGCAGATCGAAGAGCCATGGTGGGACCACTGGCTGCGCGGCAACAACGATCTCAAGCAGCCCGAGGCCATCGCCTTCGAAACCGGCACCAACCGGTGGAAGCAGTACGACGCGTGGCCGCCGAACCGTGGCGTGTCGCGCCGGAATCTGTATTTCGGCGCGAACGGCAAATTGACCTTCGATCGCCCTTCGGCTTCCGGTGAATCGTTCGACGAATACATTTCCGATCCGGCAAATCCGGTGCCGTACCGCCGTCGACCGATCATCCAGACGTATCCGCCGGGCGGTGGCAGCGCGTGGCCCACGTGGCTCGTCCAGGATCAACGCTTTGTCGATCACCGTCCCGACGTGCTGACATGGGAGACCGATCCGCTGACCGAAGACGTGGTCATCGCCGGTAACGTTGTGGCCCAGCTCTACGCTTCGACGTCAGGCACGGATTCGGACTGGATCGCGAAGCTCATCGACGTCTACCCCGAAAAATACGATCCCAAGCCCGAGATGGGCGGATTTGAGCTGATGATCGCCGACGAGGTCTTCCGTGGACGCTTCCGCAACAGCTTCGAGCGGCCGGAGGCAATCGAGCCTGGAAAGGTCACTCGCTACACGATTGACCTCCACACCAACAGTCACGCTTTCCAGAAGGGTCACCGCATCATGGTGCAGGTGCAGAGCACGTGGTTCCCGCTGATCGACCGCAACCCGCAAACCTTCGTGCCGAACATCTTCGAAGCGAAGGACAGCGACTACAAGAAGGCGACGCAGCGCGTCTATCGAACGCAAGCCGCGCCGTCGCACATTGAGCTGCCTGTAGTAGCGAAGTAGGGTTCACCACGAAGACACGAAGGGTTACCTAACCCCGCGATCGCGATGTGCCTGGGACCGATTCCGGCGGTTACGGCGATTATGGCAATTACGGCGATTCGGAAGTGACGTACAATCCCGCCTTCGCACCCAATTGAAATTCAAGGAGCTGCCATGAAGCGATTCGCAGCCGTGCTCTGCCTCGTCGCGATCACTGCCGTTGTGGCGACTGCCGCAGGCAAGCCCGAGTATGACCTGATCATCCGCAATGGCCGCGTGCTCGACGGCGCCGGGAACCCATGGGTGCATACGGAAATCGCCGTTCGCGGCGATCGCATCGTCAAGATGGCGCGCCACATTTCCGGTAGCGCGCGGCGCATCATCGACGCAAACGACCAGGTCGTCTCTCCCGGCTTCATTGACATGCACACCCACTCCGACCTCACGCTGCTGACGGACGGCAACGCCGAGAGCAAGATCCGGCAAGGCGTGACCACCGAGATTCTCGGCGAAGCCTCCTCGGTCGCGCCGGTATGTAAGGCTGTGCTCGCCGAATCCGGCGCCTCGGCCATGGGCGGGGGAAGCGGCCCCAGGCGCGACTGGACAGATTTCGACGGCTACTACCGCAAGCTCCTGCACCGGGGAACCTCGGTCAACGTCGCCAGCTACATCGGGCTCAGCACGGTTCGCCTGTGTGCGATGGGTCCGGACATGCGCGACCCAACGCCCGCCGAGCTTGGCAAGGAAATCCAGATCGTCGGCCAGGCCATGCGCCAGGGCGCCATCGGTCTGTCGAGCGGGCTCATCTATCCGCCGGGAAGTTATGCCAAGACCGACGAGATCGTCGCGCTGGCGAAGGTGGCTTCGCAGTACGGCGGCATCTACACGTCGCACATCCGCAATGAAGGCAATGGGCTGCTGGACGCAATCGACGAGACGCTCACCATTGCCGATCAGGCGCACATTCCCGTTCACATCCTGCACATCAAGGCTACCGGCTCGCACAGCACGGATAACGCGGCTGCCGCCATCGCCAAGATCGCCGACGCTCGCGCCCGCGGCCTCGAAGTCACCGCTGACCAGTATCCTTACATTGCGAGCAGCACAGGCCTGGCGACTCACGTGCCCGAGTGGGTGCAGGACGGCGGCACTCCCAAGATGGTCAAGCGGTTGCGTGATCCGGAGACGCGCGCGAAGATCCGCGACATCGTCGTTCGCGCCAACTCCGATCCCGAAAAGATGGTGATTGCCAGCCTGCACAAGCCGGACAACAAGAAGCTGGAAGGCCTGTCGATCGGCGAGGCTGCCAAGCTGCGCAACGAGGATCCGAACGACACGGTTCTGAATCTTCTTTCCGAGGAAAACGGGCGCGTCGGAATGGTTTTCTTCACCATGAAGGAAGACGACGTGCGCAACTTTATGAAGCAGCCGTGGGTGAGTTTCGGATCTGACGGCTCCGCCGTCCGTCCCGACGGGCCGCTTGGCGAGGGCAGGCCGCATCCGCGCTTCTACGGTTCGAACGTGCGCGTCCTCGGCCGCTACGTCAGGGAAGACCGCGTTCTGACTTTGGAAGATGCGGTGCGCAAGATGACGTCACTGGCTGCGCAGCAGGTCGGCATCCACAACCGCGGCGTTCTCGCCGAAGGCATGAAGGCGGACATCGTCGTCTTCGATCCTGACCGTGTCATCGACAAGGCCACGTTCAAGGACCCGCATCAGTTCGCTGACGGCGTGAACTACGTCGTCGTCAACGGTCAGGTGGTGATCGACGCTGGAAAGCACACCGGCAAGCGTCCCGGCCAGGTGATTTACGGCCCCGGACGCGGCGCAGCGATCGCAGGGAAGAAAACCGATAAGTAGCTCCCGCCACAGGAACAGAATCGTCGAAACGCGTGATCGGCCGCTCGATTCCGGCGATTGCGGCGTTTATGGCAATTACGGCGATGTTTACAGTTCTTTACAAGACGCGTGCCCTGCCGCACGTCGGCTGGTGATGTTCGTCACAGCCCCTTTGTTGACCGCTGGGTAGTGTGTAGGAGAACGATTCGGCTTCCAAGAATCACAGGAGCGATCGCTCACCGTCACTACAACGAAGGAGCTGTGGCAATGCGAATCCAAAGATCAAGCGCAATGAAAGTCATGCTGGTTGCGCTGTTTGTGCTGTGTGTGAGCGGGCTGCTCGTCGCGGCAAACGTCAACAAGTTCGGCGTGGCCGATCAGCGGCAGATCACGTTCTATGACCCGGTCAAGGTTGGCGACACCATGCTGCCCGCCGGCGAGTACAAGGTCCTCCACACCATGGACGGCGACAATCACGTTATGGTGTTCGAGCAGCAGAACGTTTCCAAGAAGAACCAGGCGACCGTGAAGGTGAAGTGCACGCTGAAGGCCCTCGACAAGTCTGCCGACCAGAACCTCATCGGCTACAAGAACGAAGGCACCAGCCGGATCCTGAACTTCCTGCAATTCAAGGGCGACAAGGCCGTCCACCAGTTCTAGAGCGTCCCCACCGGCAAACCTGCCGCGCGGACGACAAGAAGAAGACCCGCCCCGTAGGGGCAGGTCTTTTTTCTTTTGCGGTTGTTTCCGGCTTCCTAAAGGCGGATCGGGCGTTCGCGTCCACGCGCGCTCACCCGTTCGACGCTCGCCGCATGCCCTCCATCGACAATCACGGCGTCGTCGAAGTTGTTCACGGTAGGACACACGTGCCGCGGAACAAGAAACAGCAACTCGCCAATCTCCGGAGTGTGGCCTTCGGTCACTCGCATCGGCAAGTGCTCCTCGCTTGGCGTCAGCGGCTCCAACTCAGGATGTCCGAGCACCGCGCAAGTCGGCACGCCCGAGTCGGCGGACACAGTCTTGTGGCCGGCATCGCAGGTAAGCATGCCCGGCGCCGGATGGCTCACAACGCGCGTCATCACCACCGCGGCCGGCAGGTAGCCATAGTCCGCCGGCAGTTGCTGTAATGATGTTGCGTCGCTGTACACCACCGTCCCCGGCGAGATCCGGTGCACGAACGGCGCACTTCCGAACGCCTGGTAGGAAAGACTGCAAGGGAAGGCCGGCGTCCCGGCGGTGATCACTTCCGGCACTTCGATGCCCCCCTTGGACAGTGCCTCGACAATCTGCATCAACCGGTCGTACCCCTTGTGCGCATGCGCGCAACGTTCGCCGAATTCGAATTTCGACAAATGGCCATCGTAGTAATGCAGGCCGCGGAACGAAGCCTGGGCCGCGGAGATCGTGCCGCAGAGCGCGACGATCTCATCCTGCAGCTCCTGCTGCACTCCCGTGCGATTCATGCCGGGATTCACGTCGAGGAACACCCCGATCGCGCTTTGGCTCCACTGTTCGATCTGCGCGCGCGATTCGGCCAACACCGAGATGCATACGCCCGGATGCTGCTGTGCAACTTCGCGCACGCGGTTCGCGTTGGCTCCGATCAACGGATACGCCACCAGCACGTCGCGCGCGCCGGCTTCGCAGGCCACGCGCAGCTCCAGGGTGGTTGCGCACTTGAAGTGCAGCACGCCGGATTCGACCAGCATGCGCATGGTGTATTCGAGCTTGGCGGTCTTGACGTGCGGACGCCAGCGGTTGGCGTCGCCGCCGAGCAGGCGGATCGTCGCAGCGACATTCTGCGCCACGCGCTCGCGGTCAATCAGCAGCGTGGGCGTTGCCATGCGTTCCACTTCGGCGACGCGGAATCCACCTTCGTTCGCCATCGGATCGGCGAGCGCCTCTTGCGTTTTGATTCCCCTCATGAAGTCTGTACCTGCGCGCCCATTGTCTCATTTATAGAAGCGCACATTGTCGAGTTCGAGCCATGCGAATTCACCCGACTTGCGTTCGATGCGGAAGACGAGTCCCAGCGCGTCGGTTCCGGTCCATGCGGCGGCGCTCGCCGGTTGTCGTCCCTCCGCCGACGGCTTCAACGTGGAGAAGGGAATCCGGATCGTCTTCCAATCCGCCGTGCCCTGGAAATTCGCCTGGTAGAAACTGTTGTTGCGGACCGCGCGCGTCGGCACGACGAGCCGGTAGTCGCCCTCGCCGCGCACATCGAAGCTCACGCCGCTGAAACCGGAAACATCGACCGGTTCGATACCGCCTCGCCCCAGCGGCAGCGTGACGGCCACCCACGGACGTTCCGCCACCGACATCCATCCCTGGACGCTGATCGCATGATCGCCCGCCGCGCGCGTCGTCCGCCCGAAGGTCATGCGCGAGTGGTCGGTACCCGAGTCGGTCGAATTCACCCACAGTGTCCCGATTCGGCTGCGCACAAATTCCGGTCCCAGGGGATCGGCCAGCCCTTCCACGTCGTCGAGCAATTCCGGCGCATGCAGAGCGGGGACTGGACTCATCTCCGGTGCCGTGATCTCGCGCGACAGTTGCTGGCGATCGATCTCGCGTCCGGCCAGCCAGACTTGCGAAGTCTTCTCGATGTCCTTGATGTCTTTTTGCGGCGAGCCATCCACCAGGACAAGGTCGGCCAGCTTGCCCGGTTCGATCGATCCGCGATCCTTGTCGACGCCCAGCGCTTTTGCGCTGACCAGCGTTGCCGCCTGGATGCCCTGCATCGGCGTCAGCCCGGCTTCAACCAGCAGCTCCATCTCGCGAAGCGTGGCATAGCCGTGGAAGGTGACGGTTTCTCCCGCATCGGTGCCGTCGCCGATCGGGATTCCCGCGTCGCTGAGTGCCTTGACGTTGTGGAGCAGGTTCTTCCAGCGCGCTTGGCGCGCAGCAGACGCGGTATTGTCAGCTTGGTCAGCGGGACGAGCGGGCGACGGCGCGTTCCGCGGCGTTTGCGGCGTTATCGCCCTCAACACCGCCGGATCGAGAATGTTCGCCACCCACGGTGACGGCAGCCCGCGCGGCTTCTGCTCATAGACGGCCAGCGTCGATGCGTACGTCGTGCCATGTTGTTTGAGCAGCGCTATGACTTCGGGGTCCGCATCGGCGTCGCCGATGCCATGGTCGATCACGTCCACACCGGCGCGCGCCGCGATCTTGTCGCCGCGCAGCGTCACCGTATGGGTCAGCACCTTGAGCCCATTCTTGTGAGCTTCGTCGACCAGCGCGGTCAGGGTCTCTTCGTTCATGTTGTTCAAGTCGCCCGCCGCGCCGTATCGCCAGCCGTCGGTAAATGCCTTGATCGCGTCGGGATGATAGGGAAGCACCTTGCGGATGGCAGCTCGCGCGTCGCGCGGCGTTTGCACCTCGAGCGAGAAGAAGTCACCGCGCCCGCCCTCGTCTCCGTGACCACCGGGTGTGACCACGCGCGCAGCCATCGCGATGTGCGGCGCCATCGCGGTCCCGTTCGCGATCAACTTCCGCATCGGCTCGAACATCTCCGGCGACGATCCGAAATCCGCCACCGACGTCACACCGCAGTAGAGGTAAGCCTTCAGATTCTTCGGCCAGTCCGGACTCACGTTCGTGGTCGAGTAGTTCAGGTGCGTGTGCAGGTCGAAGAGCCCGGGCAGCAGAGTCTTGCCTTCCGCGTGTATGACCTTCGTTCCCGCTCGCAACTCGACTTTGTCGGCAACCGCCGTAATCCGGTCGCCGCGGATAATGACTGTTCTCTGGATAGGCGGCGCACCGGTTCCGTCAACGACTGTCGCTCCGACGATGGCTGTTTCCTGCTCGTTTGAGGCTTGAGCGTTGAGCTGTGTGAGCGCCACAGCCGTCAGCAACGCCACGCCGGCGAAGACCGCGGCCAGGGAAAGGAAGAGCCTCACTCGCAACGGTTTCGTTTGCAGTTTCGACATTATGAATCCCGATCCTGATGCCGGATGACTTCGATTCGCTTGCACGACCCTGCCCGAACATTAGCGATACGTAGGTAAAAAAACAACGATGGGCGTGCTGGTCAAGCGACTCTCGATTCCTTTACGATACGAATGAATCTCCGCGTCCAGTCTTGTGTCGAACGATTCCGCTCCAGGCCCTATGAATTCCAACGTTCTCGAGCTGCCGAGTTCCGCCGTCAATCGCAACGGCGATCCGACAATCTCGATCCTCGGCGTGCAAATCAATAACCTCACTCGCCTCCAGGTTCTCGATCAACTCGAAGCGCTTCTCCGCAGCGCCGACGGCCCTCACCATGTCTGCTTTGCCTATGCCAACTGCCTGAACTACGCCTATTCGGATCCGGTCTATCGCGCGGCTCTGAACCACTCAAAACTCGTTCTTGGCGACGGGACGGGTGTCCGCATCGCCAGCTCCGTGCTCGGCAACCCGCTGCGTGAGAACCAGTGCGGCACCGACGTGATCCCATCTTTCCTTGCGCGCATCAATGGCACGGGCGCCCGCGTCTTCCTTCTGGGATCCACGGAACCCGTCGCCCAGCAGGCTGCCGAAAAAATGCGGCGCGAGTTTCCCGCTGTCATCGTCTGCGGCGTGGAACACGGCTACTTTCAATCGGACGAGGAAGTGATTGGCCGCATCAACGCCGCCAGGCCCGATATCCTGCTCGTCGGAATGGGCATCCCTCGGCAGGAGACGTGGATCGCGGAGAACCTGCATCGCCTCAATGCCAGGATTTGTTTCGGCGTCGGCGCGTTTTTCGATTTCTACTCCGGCGCCGTGCCGCGCGCCCCGCGCTGGATGCTTCGCGCTGGAATGGAGTTCATCTACCGGCTCTATCTCGAGCCGCGGCGTCTCTGGCGGCGCTATGTGATAGGAAGTTTTCTTTTTCTCGCACGCGTCTACCGCCAACTGTTGACCGGCCGCGGCGTCCGCGACTAGCCGATTCGCGAATCCATTCCCCACACCCGCGACTCAAATGGTATTTTGGGCGCACGCCTTTTGTGGGTCAGCTCTTGATTGCCGCCATGATTCTTCGTCCGCGACGTCTGTTGCTGTTCCTCTGCGCGCTGCTCTGGGCGGTTTCCGCCGGCGCGCAGGACAACTACGAAATCCAGGTCTACGCCGCCGACACCGTCGATCCCGGCGCCACTATGGTCGAGTTCCACACCAATTTCACCTTCCAGGGCCGCAAGGTATTCGAAGACGGCGTGGCTCCCACGAACCACGCCATGCACGAGACGCTGGAGATCACGCACGGCTGGAACAAATGGTTCGAAACCGGCTTCTATGTGTTCACCGCTGCCGAACCGCGCGAAGGATGGCAGTACGTCGGCTCGCACATTCGTCCCCGGGTACGCGTTCCTGAGAACTGGCACTGGCCGGTCGGCGTCAGCGTCTCTACCGAGTTCGGCTACGTCCGCCCGCTCTACTCCGCCGACACGTGGACGTGGGAAATCCGTCCGATCGTCGACAAGAAGCTCGGCAAGCTTTACCTCGCCTTCAATCCTGCTTTTGAGAAGTCGTTCCGTGGCCCTGCGCAGAACATCGGTTGGGAGTTCGCGCCCGGCGCCAAGTTCAGCTACGACATCACCAAGAAGGTCGCCGCCGGGATCGAGTACTACAGCTCGCTCGGGCCCGTCGGCAATTTCGATCCGCTCGCCGAGCAGGAGCAGCAGGTCATACCGAACATCGATGTCGACTTCGGCCCGAAGTGGGAGTTCAACCTCGGCGCCGGCTGGGGTGCCACCCGCTCCACCGATCATTTTCTATTGAAGATGATCGTCGGCTACCGCTTCGACAAGCTGCCGTGGTCGCGGAACAAAAAAGAAACCGGCAAGCCCGGCTCTGCCAGCAACTAAAACAAGTTTTTGTTTTCTGTTTTCATTTAGTTAGCGTGTCATCATTCGTGACTGACAATCTTTGTCGTTGCGAAATCCTGACTCGTCTGGCATTCTTAATCTGCGTAGGAAAACGCCCATGATGAAGCCAAATAACATCTCGACGCGTAGGCAAGCGCTGCCGGCTGGCAGTGATTGCGCATGGGCGCGGTTTGTCAGTCGCCATAGCTAACCCACGGCGCACTTTTCCTACGTAAATCGCTTAAACACATCTTGGGATGAGTACGTCTGCGGACATTCGCGGCGTAAGTACTCTCATCCATCTCGCTTTTTCGCCCGTCGGCGGAAACGCGCGGAAAGGAGGCCACTATGGGTCGTCTTACTGTTCTCAAGTTGTGCGCGGTGGCCCCCGAGCCGCCCGCACCCGCTATCGAGCCGGTTCCCGATATTCCGGTTCCGGCCATGGTAGCGGTCCCCGAGCCGCTTTGCCGTACGTGTGCCGTGGCGCACATCGCCCAGGGTCACGTGGACGGCCAGGAGATCGTTCTTTGTGGTCTCGGCGGCTTTTTGCGTGAGCTGCCGTTCGCGGTAGCGAGGTGCACCGACTACCGTGAGCGCAGCAAGCGCGCGAAGGGCACAGCCGGTTTCAGCTGTGCCGGTTAGTGTCTCCGCCCTTGTTCGCGACAAGGGCGGAGAACTTTCATCATCGCCGGATTAGTCGTTGGCGGCGGCGCTCATCGCTTCCGCGTCCACCTTGCGCAGGAACTCGGCCGCGCTTTCCGGCGGAACGGTGTTGATGAACATCCCCGAGCCCAGCTCGAATCCCGCGGTGCGCGTCATGCGCGGGATGATGGCGATGTACCAATGGTAAAACTTCACGCCCGCGCTCTCCTGCGGTGCCGTGGGGATCGTCAGGTTGAAGTCGGGATCGTCCAAGCCGATGTAGAGCTTTCCCAGCATCAGGCGCAGGACGTGCGCCAGGTCCACGATCTCCTGGTACGTGATCTCGCCGAAGCTCGCCATGTGCCGCTTCGGATAGATGTGGGTGTAGAACGGCGACGGCGATGCAAACGGTTCCATCGCCACGAAGTGGCGCGAGTTCACCACGATCCGGACGCCCTCGTCGATCTCCTGGTTCATGTTGGCGCAGAAGATGCACTCGCCCCACTCGTCGAAGTGCCGCAGCGCCTCGAACATGCGGCTGCGCACGTGCTGCGAGATCACCGGCGTGGCGATGATCTGCGAGTGCGGATGCTCCAGGCTCGTCCCGGCGGCCACACCATGGTTCTTGAAGATGTTCACGTGCGCCACGCGCGGGTCGGCGCTCATCTCTTCGAAGCGCCGCTTGTACGCGCGCAGGATCTCCGCTACTTGCTCGTCGGGAAGTTGCGCGGTGGTCAGCGAGTGGTCCGGCGTCTCCACCACGACGTCATGAATTCCCACGCCGTTCATGCTGCGATGCGCACGCTCGATCTTCCATGTCGGATCGCCGTCGCGCGATAGCGCCGCGAATTTGTTCGGCACCACGCGCAGCTTCCACTTGCCCTCGTCCCCGCCCACCGATAGCACCGATGGCGGCGCCAGCTTCTCGTTGCCCGGACAAAACGGGCAGGTTGGCGAAAAGTGGGGCATGGCCTTCTTTTCTTTATGCGCCTTCAGCTCTTCCGGGCGCTTCGCACGCTCGGTGGCCAGCACCACCCACTCTTTTGTATATCGGTTCTGTCGCAACTCGGGCATTGAGACCTTCTCCTCCCGGCGGGAGTTCGCGCGCACTGCCTTCGGCCCGGAATCGTAGTCTGGGAAAGCCGCCCGTGCAATGGACTTTTGCCCAAAACCGGGGTCCTCAACAAGCCGGTTGTTGGCTTGTTGGGGTGGAAGACAGGCCCATTCCGGGCCTCAAACAAGCAGAAACATGCGGAATTGGCCTTTTTGGGGCGTATGATGCGGCCTTCTTCCCCGAATGATCCTGGGTCCCGGCCTTTCGTCGAAGGGAGGCTCCCGCATGCTGGAATCAATCGATCTCAAAAAGAAGCTCACCAAGTCAGGCTACGACAAGCAGATGCGCGAGTTGCAGGAGCGACTGCGCAAGCTGCAATACGAAGCCCGCGACGCGCAAATCCCCATCATCATCTGCCTGGAAGGATGGGACACGGCCGGCAAAGGCCAGGTCGTCAAGAAGCT